>Ga0307517_10006676_pt1 | contig 16995 bp, 10 predicted proteins | sample 23_EM_MG_FD_194515 | JGI IMG/M metagenome (GOLD analysis project Ga0307517, IMG submission 194515) | Populus trichocarpa ectomycorrhiza microbial communities from riparian zone in the Pacific Northwest, United States - 23_EM | ecosystem: Host-associated > Plants > Roots > Unclassified | place...
GGTTTTGGGAGGTTTTCAATTCATTTATGATATCTTGATCTTAAAATTTTTTTTGTAAACCTCGATATGAATTCATTGAGAAGGCTTTGAGTGTAAACACATGGAAAGAAGTTTGTTTTTGCATGAAAGTTGCACTATCAGGGTTGACTGAGTTCCCTATTTTCAAGACATCGCCGGAGCAATTCTAACATTATCGTCGCCAAAGACTACTTGAAATAGGTAAAGGGGATGCTCATCTTTCATTTGAATTCAACCTTGCTCAATTTTAAGATCTATAACTCTACATTTATTCGTTTGAAGTTGCTAACTCGATCAGTCAAAACTGGCAAAATCAGAGTCCAATCAACCGAACGACGTGTCACTCACCTTCTGTTCTTTAATTATGAACGACGCGTCATTTATGTTTTTTTTTTTAGGATTGTAAAATTTTAATTGAGCCTCTATTCTTTCAATTTCTTTTAATTACACCCATAATTTCCTATAAATTTTTAATTTCATGCAATTTCACTTCTACCAAACTCAATTATCAGCCCCTAAGTTGTCTGTCTTTTTTATTTTTGGTTCTTGATTATGAATTTATACATTTTGACCTTCAATTGATAAATAAACTTTCAATTTGTTCAATTTTCCTTTTGATTTGGTTAATTTCAGCCCCTATATTCACGTGCAAAATTTTTAATCTTTGATCTTCCTCAAATCATATGTTGATACAATGCCAATTTGTATCACCAAAATTAATTTCATGGTGAGGGGTCTTTTGGTGTGTTCGAAACACACTTGATGATGAGCTACTAGTTCAATGGTCAATGATGATAAATGGAAGGTTTCAAAGGAAAATATGGAAACTACTCTTTTATGATATTACTTGGAGTATTTGGTTAACCATAAATAATTTGGTTTTCAATGATATTCAACCAAATCTAGAATTTTACTTTTCCTTAACCCTCCATCGGTTGTCTACATGGTTAAAGAATTGTGAAGCATATTTCTCTTGCACAGTTAATAATCTTCAAATTAATGTTGATTGCATTCAACGATGGACAAATGCCAAAAGATAACGTTGACTGTTTGTATGGTTTTGGTATCACGTTGTAGGCCTTTTCTTTTGTTATCATCTCTCTTTTGTTTCCTCTCCACTGGATCTCTTTTATATACAAAATATATCTTTTCATGACGGCCATCCTCTAAATGGCTAGCATGATTTTAATAATACCTTCTATATTATTATATATATATATAAAAGAGTTGCGTAATTAAAATCGAGGCTGATGATCACTAATCAAACTCGAGGCATGTGAGAAATATAGGTAAGGTCAATGAAGCTTTTAAAAAATTTTATGTACTGCGACAATGTGGCATTTATATTATTCACAATTAATACAAACTTATTGCCTTTCACACCCGAATTCAGATCGGCATTATGTAGGTAAGGTTTATTCTGGTTTATTAAGAAGTGCAAAAACGACGTATGCAATATGATATCATGCTGCTGCTGCTAGCAATGATCATCCTCGAAGAATAATTACAGAAAGGACAGAGCTTGAGCTTTGAGGCTTGTTTATTTATATAATTTAAAATTATAATCAATAAATCGGGGTAAATATTTTTGATTTAGGAGGTTCTAATCAATTAATAGAAACAAATTTATTATATTTAAAACACGTTTGATAACCTAACAAATATGTATTTGGACCTAACAAATAGGTACAAGCCTAAAAAGAGGTTTCTATCTAAATGAAAAGCCCAAAACTTTTAGATTCGATCATTGTAAGTGACTCAAATTTATTTGGAGATTCTACAAGTCTAGGGTCAAATTGTTCTATCAAATAGATTTGCACTAGTAGTTCAAACAATACAAAGCCATAATTAAAGGGCTTTTAAATAATGACTTTTTTTTTTAATTTTATATTTTGTTAGATGGGCTGAAGCTGAACGAAATGAAGAAATTTGCAACATTTTAGATCCTCATTTGTGACGTGGGAAAGTTTCTTTGCTATTTTTGGTATAATAATGTTTATTATATTAATTCATCAATGATTAAGATTTTTAGTTTTTTTTAGAGTTAAAAAAATTCTAGATATGCAATTTGATAAATCAAGTGTAATTTATAATTCAATTATTAAATTAAGTTTAAATTTTTCTAGAAAAATCTAAAAGTCATGTTTTGTATTAGATTAAAATTTTATGATAATCACGGGTCAAGAAAACCTTAAAATAATTCTTAGAAGTTACAATGCGAGATTTTTTTTTATTTACCAAGTTGTATTTGAATTCTTTTTTTTTTTACTTGACTTATAACTTTAATATTTTAATTAGTATTTTTCTTTATATAAACCCTAATACTAGATAAGTTTTATTAGTTAGTTAAGTTTTAATTAAGTATTTTTTTCTATAAAGAATTTTAGTTTTAATGAAAATTTATTTTCTATAAAGGATTCACGACTAATATAAAGGATTTAAGATCAGGAACAGGAAAACTAGAAATGAAAGGAACTACCATCGCTCAGGATTTGAAGTACATTGAAATCATAAAAACAAAAGAATATACAAAGGGATTAAATATTTATCACAATTGAAGGATAGAGCACACCGTTTGTATGACAGTGAGTACAAGGAGAAAAGTAGCAGCAACAACGGAGATGCCAGTCCATGGATTGTTGAAGTAAACCTGCTTCAAGGTTGCCTTCCACTTGTACCTACGCTTTCTGCAATGTAAATTCAGCTCTTCGCAGAGACCCGAAAGAAAACTTTCTGAAGAGATAACATTTTCTATGAAAAGATTGTGAAAAAGATTTGACACTGCTTCGTCACTGCTTAGCATATTTTTCATATTCTCATTGTGAGCAAGTACTTCCACATCTTTGGTAGCACTGACGAGGCAGCTGATGAAAGTAATATAGTCATTTACGAAAGTATCCCCGTTCGCATGATGGCATTGCTCAAAGGCCTGGAGATTTCTGAATAAGATTTCTATCACATCATATATTTTTAGTTGTGGAATTTCTAGAATCCCATTACTGAATGTTATGTCAAATAGTGAGCTTCTTTCTGTATTCTTAAACTTCACTCCAGATTGATGGAGCTCCGTCGCAGTGGGTGCGCTTAAGAAAGCTTCTTCTTTCGCTGGACGGTGCTTCTCTGTTGGCTGCTGACACTTGCTTAGGAAGTCAACGAAATGTAGGACTCTAGAGGAATCGATTATTTTCCAACTGTCCTCTTTCACCCAGTCAGACCATTGACCTTTCAATAACCCACAGCTAAGCTCAATAAGGGTACAATTCTCAGGATTGGCAGCTACACTGGATAGCTCAAGCAACTTCTGGAGGATGAAGAATGGAAGCTGATTTTCAAGCAAGCTCATATCAAACAATACATCAGCAAACTTAAATGGACGATAGAAAATGTGGTCACTACGTCTACTTTCATAAAACCCGCTCAAGTACTTAATGTTCAGTAAGACCATAATAATGAAGACAGCATCCAGTAAGATCATTGTTACGAAGTCTTTCCTACCAAGATTAATGGTTTCGGCATAACTATCACGTAATTCCGTTTCATTCTCCTTGATAATGTTAATTAAATCCTCCACACTTACTAATAAATTCTGTTCGAGAAACTGCTGCAAGTACATTATTTTGTGGTCTTCCATAGCTTTTAGATTTTCCTTACCATGGTGAATAGGGCCTATTGAGACTACTCGAGGTGTATATGCCTTTTCATTTAACTTCCGCAATCGTTCCGGGACTCTGTAGATGCAGCATGCCAGGGAGAAAGCCTTCTTGATTTTCAATTGCTCCCTTAAAGAAATAGCTAACTCATTGACATCAAGTGAAACTTCATCGCTCTGATCCATTATATGCTGATCAGTACTACTTGATGTTCCACCAATTTCCACCCTGTGACTGAACTGATACAATCGCTGGTGTTCAGAAACAGCACGTGTATACTATCACTTATAAGTCATGAAAAAAAACATATTCTGAAAACAACCACAATAATAGTTTGCATGAAATCAAATTTGTACTTCTTTCACTTAAATCATGTCTTTTCACATCTTCACACAATAGCAATATAATGGCTAAACGCAGATATTTTTCATGGGCACTTAAGCTCACTTAAATTATAATGGCATCAAAATGTACGGTCCCACAAAAGAATTTTTTGGCCAGAAAAGGCAATCTTACCAGAAAAAATAAAAAACATGTTAAAAAATAATATAAATCATATCTTGAGAACTTATGTAATAACTTAAATTATTAGGTTGAATTGGTTATTTGACATGACATCAAAGCCTTGATAACTAAGCGATCACAAGTTCGAATCTCACAATCCTCATTTATTTGATAAAAAATAAACACAAGGTGGACCTGTACAAGTTTGAAGTTCAAAGAGTTCATTTAAGGAGATGTGTTAGAAAATAATATAAATCATATCTTATAATCCCATCTAATAGCTTAAGTTTTTAGGTTAAGATAATTATTTGACAAAATAAACCATATGGCATACCAACTTGCTAAACAAGGAGTTTCGAGAATCTGAGTTTGTGGCTTGGATGTAATATTGTGGCTTCTTTAGATCGATTATAGAACACTAGATGTTATGATGTTTTGATAATAAAAAGGCTGGGATTAAAACATTGGCTGCGGAATTTTGAAGTCGTTTGTTTTAGCTACATTTCCGTAATGATAAATCTCTACAGTGTTTGTTGCTGCTCCTTCAAATGGCTACTGCTATGGACTAGAAAATCAGAGGCAGGTTCTGTTGAAGTTATTGATGCTGTTTTAGGGTGCTGCAAATAATTCTCTATGGTAACGTCAGCTGTTGGTTTCCTGGAAAATGATCAGCTGGAGCTGCAGTTTTTTTTTAAATTATTATTATTGTTTTTCTAGTCTTTGTGTTTTCTAGGGTCTCTTTTGCTTGGTTCTTGGCTGATGTATTTTTCGGCAAACTCCATGAGTTGTTGTTCTTGCCTATTCTAGGCTTTATCTATTTTGCTTATAAAAAAAACAAAAACCTTCTCATTAACAAGAAACTATTGACTCGTCTGCTATTGAGATAATTCATTTCACTCGAACTTTAGTTTGCAACAATATTGAATTTTTAATTGTTTTTGAACTCTGTGACGCAGGGCGTTATTTTTTAATTTTATGACATAATTATTTTTATTATAATATTTATTTATTTATTAAGAATTACAAGGATTTATTTAGTTTAAAAATTTTAATGCTAGCTAGATTTTATTAACCACGCAACTTTTACTATGAAATATTTTTTGATTTTAGGTTTAGAATTTGTAAAAATAAAGTTGTCTAATTTATTTTTGTAAACAGAGATAAACAACTATTAGTCAAAAATTTATCTATAATTTTGGGCTTAAGAAATTCTATTTTTTTTCTACTATTTAGGACTGTAAAATATTAAAGCTTGAAAATCCCTAGTGCTATATATATGCGACGTTACTTTGGGATGGAAATTAATTATAAGGACACAATGGCAAAAGTTGTTGTTGATCCTAAGAATGCACCATTTACACAACTTAATGAATTAAGAGGAATTTAATCAATTTCTTTTGATGTAAATTTTTTGGCGAAATAATTAGAGATGCCTAAATATGGTTGCATGCTTCGCTGCCATGTATCAGGTCGAAGGAATTCTTAATGCATTTAGTACGTAATAGAAAATTATTTACTCTAAATAATAATTATTTTCTGTAACCAGATACATTACTAGTACCTTTTTATTTGGCACTTGTTTTTTTAACGTATAAATATATGTTAGGTTGCATGTTAAGAATATTTTTTACTGTAATTTTCTCGGTATATATCGAGAGAATATTTTTATTAATAAAATTTTTTGAAAATTTACCGATAGAAATATTTTTTTAATATTTTTGTTTGTATTTATCGATTTTTTTTATAGTAAAACTAACAAGAATTTACTTGTTTGACCAAATGAGAATGCTTTCTGGACCTCTAAACAAGTATGTTCCTGTGTGTTGGTAGTTTCCATCCACTATCTTAAGCCATAACGCCAAATGATAAATGATAAAGAACTAACTCAAATATTGTATCTTAATTAATAATCTCGTCTTGATAAACTGATTTATTTCTAGCCAACCAAATTCCTACCGTAAGCTAACAAGAAAATTACATTGCGCTGAAATTTTCCTTTAACAATGAATTCTCATTCAAACAACAATTTATCTATGGTGTTCGGTATACACCATTGTAAATTCAACCATTTTAGAAATCAGTTCTACAATTACCAAACAATATAACAATGTAGAAAAAGGTGCCTAACATACCTTGATTTCTTTGAAGGCTTCCTGTCCAAGGCTCCAAGCAATATAATTAACAATGATTTCTTTGACTAAACAATATTACAGTGGCTAATATGTAACTAAAAACTTAACCACACAAAGAATTATCATTAATGGTAAATACAATAACTTTGGAATTAGAACATACCTTGATTTCTTTGAAGGCTTCCTGTCCAAGCACCAAGTAAATCGCACTAGCTTTCACTTTCTGCACAAATTCCTTAGCAGTGTTTTTGCGACGAACTTTCCCACATACAGAAAGTTCGTAATGATTGTGTAGTTAGGACAGAAAGTTTCGGTAGGTTATATACAGTACATGTGAATCTCAATAAAACAAAAACTCACTCCAGTCTCTTAACTGGAGAATAATCTTATGATGACAAGTTGAACATGTGAGCAAGCTTAAAAAAACTACTCGCATAGTTGACTAGACATATACCTTTAAGAGAATTTGTAAGCGGGATTACACAAAACAATTAAGAATATCACTAGTTGAATGACACCCAGAAACGAAAAATAACAAGTCACTAGTTGATGAATAAAGAAAGGAAAAAACAGCTGCAATGCCAGATCTCTTAAAACAAATTTCGTTGACATTTATAAGTTGCGTAATTAAAATCGAGGCTGTTCACTAATCAAGCTCAAGGCATTTGAGAAATAGAGGTAAGGTCAATGAAGCTTTTTTTAAAAATAAATTGTGTTGCGACAATGTGGCATTTGTGTTGTTCACAATCAATACAGGCTGGAAATAAAACACACAAGTATGGTAGAAAATAAATGCATACATTTATGAGATATTTATTATATATTCCTGTCAATCCATCAATTAGTTGAATCAATAAATAATTAATGATTCATGATCAGTTTTCCATTTCAACACCACTAAAAACAATTTCCATACTTTTGAATGGTTGGCCCTCCATTATTATTCGTCTCTCCAGAGATCATAAAAGGGCCGGAGACCAAGCAATTGTCAACTTCACATTGCTAAGCAAGATTCTCCTTCGATCTGTTCATGTCGAAAAGAGTAAGTAAAAAATTAGGAGTTAATTTCTCCTCCTAAAATGTTAAACACTTTATTCTTTTGAAAAAAATAAAATTTGGTATGGGTACGTAGAGAAACCAAAACATATATTTGGTTTCTTTAATGTAAAATGATATTTTGTCATTAGAAAAAAAGTACGATAAAGAAATGTGCAAATAATGTTGATATTCTTTTCTATTATATATGAAAACTATTTGTGACACAGTTTTATTTGGAATTACAAAAAAAAAAAAAGGGGTCAAACTATGGATATTGAATCACAATTTTTGTATATTATTTAGAATTAAATAGAGATTCGTTTCACACCTATATTGAAAAAAGAAGAAAGGTACTCATGATAATATTTTCTTGAGTATGATAATTTAGAGATAAAATTGATGAAATTAGTAGCACAGATCTCAATCTGTGATAACTCAAATAAGCCAGGAGCAAAACCATCATTAAACTCATTTTTAGTAGCATGGATGAAGGAACTTGGTGATGGTAAATATCACTCCCTATAAATCTACGCAGGCTCGCAATTGCATTGCCCAAAGGCGTGGAGATTTCCAAGTAACTTCCTGTACGTGGGGTCTATATAATATCTCCATCAAATTTGATCTCAAGTCTAAATCAAGGCACAAGGCAATCTTATTATCAAGAGAAGATGATTATTGACAAATACGGAGAAGCTTGATAGGCAGAATGATTTTGAAGATAAATGCAAATCAGTCCCCAGTACTTAATCGCAATTTTGTATACTATTATTCACCGATATTGTATTTTCATAAAACTCCAAAGAGCTGGTTGAAGTTATAAGATAAAATAAATGATGGAAAGAGAAACAATACGAGTGCTTACAACAATTCTTTCTTAAATTTTCTTTTCATTATGGAATTATTTTCCCATCCTCAATACATATTTATTTCAAATTTTCCAGATATTAATTTAATTATTCATTTAATTTTTTTTAACTGGGGTTTACAATAAATCTAAATTAATAAGCATTTAATTAACGGTCAACAACCCTAACCTTCAAGTTGCAAAACATTGATAGTTGTAGGGTTGGATTCAAGAAAGGAACAATATTATCCTTGAAGGCTGAAGGACATAAATTTTCTGTGTGTATGTGCTAAGTTCTATAAGGCCCAAGCCTCTACTGGAAACCTGATTTTAGGCAGGGTTGATTGTATGGTTTAATTTGCAGGAAAATATATACATTCTCAATATTTTTGTTTCATAATCTTGCCCATTATGTCAGAGACTCAGTTTCAATATAAGGATGCTATGAATACGGTAACAATTGTTTTTACAATATTTTTTACTCAAAAATATATTAAAATAATATTTTTTTATATTAATATATTAAAATAATTTTAAAATATAAAATATTTAAATTTTTTTTAAATTTTTTTTTTTTTAAAAAAACCGTGTTATCATCCTTTGTGGAATGATGTTTTGTCTTGTCTGACAAATTATAAAAAGTGGCCTTAGTAGGGATGGATCATGAGAAAAAAAAAGTTTGGCCAAGTGGGCTAACTGTTGCATCTAAATTTAAAAGGCGCAATCTTTGCCCAGCTAAAAATCCTCAACCCTGCTTAAAATCAGGGTTCAAGTGGAGGCCTCGGCCTTCTATCATTTAGCAGTATTGTTTCTGACATGACTTTCCACGAAGCGAATAAAAAGAAAATAAAAGAAACAAAGAAAATATTAGAAGAAAAGAAATATAAAATAAAAGGAATAACCATCAAAATGAAGCAAAGGGAGATTGATAAAAGGAATAGCCATCAAAATCAAGGGTGCATCATGACCTTATAGGGACAGTGATTCCCAGGATAGAGTGGCATTTTTTAAATTCCCAAGTTGTATTGCCTTAGGAGGGAGATTAATTTTATTCAGCAACAAGATCTGGAAAACAAGAAATGAAGGGAGATTGATTTATGATTTTAAGTACATCACAATCATAAAAAGAAATAAAACAAAGGGGTTAAATATTTATGGCAATTGAATGATAGAGCACACTGTTTGTATGACAGTGAGAATAAGGAGAAAAGTAGCGGCAAAAACAGAGATGCCAGTCCATGGATTGTTGAAATAAACCTGCTTAAAAGTTGCCATCCACTTGTGCCTACGCTTTGTGCAATATGACTTCAGATCTTCGCCGATACCGGAAAGAAAACCACCAGCAGTGACAATATTTTCTTGGTCAAGATTGTAAAGAAGATTTGACACTGCTTCGTCACTATTTAGCATATTTTTCAAATTCCCTTTACGAGCAAGTACTTCCACATCATTAGGAGCCCTAACGAGGCAGCTGATGAAAGTAATATAGTTACTTACGAAATTATCATTACCCAGATGGCATTGCTCAAAGGCCTGAAGATTTCTGAATAAGATTTCTGTGGTGTCATCTATTTTTAGTTGTGGAATTTCCAGAATCCCATTACTGAATGTTATGTCTAATAATGAGCCTTTTTTTGAATTCTTAAACTTCATGCCAGATTGATGGAGCTCCGTTGCGGTTGGTGAGTCAAAAAGAGCATTTTCTTTAGCTGGAAAGCGCTGTTCCTTTGGCTGCTGACACTTTCTTAGGAAGTCAACGAAATGAAGTACCCCAGAGGAATCGATTATTTTCCAACTGTCCTCTTTTACCCAGTCAGACCATGGTACAGTTAATAACCAACAGGTAAGCTCAGTAAGGGTACAATTCTCAGGATTCGAAGCTACACTGGATAGCTCAAACAACTTCTGGAGGATGAAGAATGGAAGCTGATTTTCAAGCAAGCACATATCAAACATTACGTCAACTATCTTAAATGGACGATAGAAAATGTGGTCACTACGTCTGCTTTCATAATACCCGCTCAAGTACTTCGTGTTCAGTAAGACCATAATAATGAAGACAGCATCCAGTAAGATCATTGTTGCGAAGTCTTTCCTACTAAGACTAATGGTCTCTGCATAACAATCACGTAATGCTGTTTCATTCTCCTTGATAACATAAACTAAGTCCTCCACACTTACTAATAAATTCTGTTCGAGAAATTGTTGCAGGTACATTATTTTGTGGTCTTCCATAGCTTTTAGATTTTCCTTACCATGGTGAAGAGGGCCTATTGAGACTACTCGAGGTGTATATGCCTTTTCATTTAACTTCCGCAATCGTTCCGGGACTCTGTAGATGCAGCATGCCTGGGAGAAAGCCTTCTTGATCTTCAATTGCTCCCTCAAAGAATTGGCTAACTCATTGATATCAAGTGAAACTTCATCGCTCTGATCCATTATGTACTTATCAGTACTTGATGTTCCAACAATTTCCATCCTGTGATTGAACTGATACAATCGCTGGTGTTTAGAAACAGCACGTATATACTATCACTAAGTCATGAAAAAAACATATTCTGAAAACAAACACAATAATAGTTTGCATGAAATCAATCTTAATTTGTGGTTATTTCTATCTGTGTTAGTTTTCAAGGGGTTTCTAGTGACGAGCTTTTTACTCATGTTTTATTATGGAATGCAAAAGTAGTGGTGTCTTGCTGTAAAATAAAAGGGTAAACTTCAATTATTTTCCTTGTAATAGATTCATTAATATTCTACTTCTACTCCTACTCTTATAGTTTTCATAAAATCCTGTTAATATTACTCTTAACTACGAAATATCTAATTCTTTTTAATTTTGGTTTTTCAGTTTTTTGGGTTTCGGATTTTTGTTGTAAGATACTATGACATGCATAAAGACTTGAGAGGAAATAATAAGAGAAAAATTAAAAAATATATATATATATAATATGAAAAGCATCAGATTATCACACAGTTATTTAGTAGTAAATAAACTATCAGGATAGAAGTGAAAACGTTGGATAATTTTAAACTATAGGGATAGAAACTTACAGGCAGTTGTAGAAGGTTTGCTCGTTGTCAACCTGCCTCCAGCGTCCAAAAAGATGTACAAAGAATGGTACTAGACTCTCCCTCTTTAATATGAAAATTCCAAAATGTTCTATTGCTCCTTTACAATTGCTACAATGGCAAGCAAAGGATAAGATTCCCAAACACTCGTGATAATAATGTTTGAAAAAGATTTTGGATTTGAGATATAGATATATTTTGTATAGTGGTATGGGATGGCCCCAAAATAAAAAGACCCAGCCCCAAAAAAAATTAAAAATTAAAAAAATGTATGCATGTATAAAAATAAATTTATTTTATTCTTTTATTCACTGATGTTAGAGTTAGGAATAAAAATACAGAGTTAAATTTATAGCTACATAATATTTATCAAAGCTAGAGTTGGAAGTATTTGTAGTTGAATATTCACTGGCATCAGAGTCAAGAATATTTCAAGCAAACCATCATAGCATAAATCAACAAATTTTAGCAATTTAAGACAAAACCAGCAATGCAGCTTACCTCGGGTAGGGTGCGCTAGGGGTGCTAATACCTTCTCTAACCACAACCAGTCCCAAACCATAGAATCTATGTTGACCAGTTAGGGTTTCTAGTGATCGTAATACTAGATGGTGACTCCTTAAAACAAGACTATTCCCCATCAAAAAACAAAATGTTAGAAATTTGTTCTTTTCATTTTCATGTAATATATTTTTAAGGTCGTCACGATGTCTGAGTGTGATAATGTTTATTACTCATTTAGTAATATATATATATATATATATGAGAGAGAATCTTATTCATATCATTTGTATTCATTAGCATATATTTATAAAACATTTTTATTTTTTTATCGGTCCATTAATTAGCTGAATCAATAAATAATGATTCTACAATTTTCAATTTCAATATACCAATAAACCATTTCCAATACTTTCTATGTTTTTTTTTTCTGAATGATTGGCCCTCTATTATTTCTCTAATAAAAGGGGACGACCACCTCTATTATTTCTCATAAAAAGGAGACCACCTCTCACTTCTCACTCAAACTGTGCAATTCTACAGTTTTTCTGAGGACTTTTCTAGTCTTGTACCTTATCTTCTACAGTTGTGCACCTCGTCTTATTCTACAAATCTCTGAATCAATATCGGATCACAGGAAAATGTATCACTTTTGATCTTTTCTACTTTCATTCCACAAAAATAGCAATTAAAAGGCAACAGTAAGAGCACCTCTAATGTGGACCGGGTAGCAAAACAACAAAAGGGTTGACTGTTGTTGAGTTATAACTGGCACAGTCAAGCACGTTAAATTTTTTTACGTAACAGTTGGAGTTTCCTCTCATTTCATTATTTAGCTTTTACTCTCTCAATTAATTCGGGACTGTTTGTTTTAGAGGGTCTAAGAGTTTCTTTCCGTTCTTCCTTTAGCTTTCATTTCCACATTAATTCTGGACTGTTTCCCAATTTAATGCAGTTGTTTTATGAGTCTAGGAGTTCCGTTTTCTCTATTTATTTGGTTGTAATCACTTGGTGAGGTAGACACAATAAAAATAAACAAAACTCCTTTGAGTAGTTAACTCAAATATCTTTCTTTCTTTTGTTTTTCTGCGGAATTACAGATTGAAAAAACCTTATGTGTTAGAACGCGTGTGAGTTCTGTTTGGTCTGCATCAAGTTGGTATCAGAGCTCGGTTAGTTATCATCGTTATGGCACCAAAAAGACGCGCGAACCTACCGAACCTTCATGAACAACCGTTGGATGAAGTCTACGAACGCGATGAGATTACACGTCTACAATAGCAAGTTGAGATGTTAATGCAGCAGTTAACAGCGTCAATGGCTCAACATCAGGATCCAAATCCACAAGACGTGGAATAGGAGTCTGAAGGTGATGAAAATCCATTCGCTACTCAACCAGTGCAGAGGAGACCAGCGCATGATGAATCGAGGTGCTGGGAGACAGGCCTCAAGGTTGACATACTAGAGTTCCATGGTGGTTTGCAAGCGAATGAGTACCTTGACTGGATCAATATGGTAGATGAAGTTTTAGAGTTTAAACAAGTTCCAGAAGACAGACGAGTAGCACTGGTTGCAACAAGGCTTAGAGGTCGGGCTGGGGCTTGGTGGCATCAGGTGAAGAAAACAAGGACTCTACAAGGAAAAGGAAAGATCACGTGCTGGGACAAGATGAAAAAAAATATGTGTTCTGCGTTTCTACCATACAACTACACACGGACGCTCTACCAACGGTTACAAAATCTAAAATAGGGAAACCGCTCAGCTGATGACTACACTATGGAGTTTTATCAGTTAATATCGTGAGATGCGATTGCAGAGGATGAAGAGTCACGGGTTGCGCGATATATTGGCGGGCTGCGGATTCAATTCCAAGATGTTCTTAATATGTTTGATGCACTGAGTGTGTCAGACGCCCACCAGAGAGCAGTGCAGTTAGAGAAACAACTAGTGCGCAGAAATACAGGGGGTATGAACTTTGGAGGTTCTGGTGCAAATACAAGCAATAACAGCGGACGAACAGGGAGTATGAATTTTAGGGGGGTCGGTGTAAGTAGCAGTAGTGCACGAACAGTCGTTCCACCATCTCCTATTACCAAGCCTACTATGCCTACACACATAACGACACCTAACAAAGGTTTTCGTTGTTTTAATTGCGGAGAACCAGGACACAAGTTTGCAAAGTGTAAGAAAGGACAGCGGAGAGGTTTGTTTTCAGACGTTGAGGAAATTAACAGGGAACAGGAAGGCGATGTTGAGGCAGAACCAGTTTATGATGAGGAAGAGTGTTTAGAGGGGGATGCGGGACCGATGTTAATGATCTGGCGTAGCTGTTTAGCGCCACGCGGGGTAGAGGATGATTGGATGCACACTAATATATTCCAATCCACTTGCACAATTAGCGGAAAAGTCTGTTGGTTCATTGTTGATTCAGGTAGCTGTGAGAATATAGTGTCTGAGGAGGTGGTCCGTAAACTACACATGACAACAGAATCACATCCTCGACCGTATAAATTGACATGGCTAGATAAGAAGAATGATGTTACAGTATCAAAACGCAGCTTGGTGTCTTTTTCAATTGGCACAACATACAAAGATCAGATTTAATGTGATGTGGTCTCCATGGACGCCTGTCATTTATTATTGGGCAGACCGTGGTTATATGACCGACATGTGAGGTATGATGGGTTCTTGAATACGTGTACTTTCATATTCAATTCAATCAGGGCTGTGTTGTTACCAAAGAAGGAAATTACAGGTAGCACTCCAACAGGAGAAAACAACAATTTATTAACAATGGCTAAGTTCGAAGCAGAAGTCAGAGAATCTAGAGTTGTTTACGTGCTGATCGAAGAGATGGAGGCTGAGAATTGCATTATTCCAAGCAGTGTGGAGCCATTATTACAAGAGTTTGGAGATATATTTCCAGCTGAACTTCTTGAAACCCTACCCCCATTAAGGGACATTCAACATCAAATTAATCTGGTCCCGGGTGCCAACTTACCCAACAGGCCGCATTATCGAATGAGTTCGAAGGAGCATGAAGAGTTATGGCGCCAAGTAGAGGAATTGCTAACAAAGGGGCATATTCGGGAGAGTCTTAGCCCATGTGCAGTGCTTGCCTTTCTAACCCTAAAAAAAGATGGGACATGGAGAATGTGTGTCGACAGCAGGGCCATTAATAAGATTACGGTTCGTTATAGGTTTCCAATCCCGCGGTTAGATGACTTGTTGGATCAGTTAAGTGGAGCCATAATATTCACGAAGCTGGACTTGAAGAGCGGGTATCACCAAATTCATATCCGACCGGGGGATGAATGGAAAACGACCTTCAAAACTCGAGAAGGACTCTTTGAGTGGATGGTCATGCCTTTCGGACTGTCTAATGCCCCAAGCACATTCATGCGGGTGATGAATCAAGCCTTACGGCCCTACATTGGTAAGAGCGTGGTGGTTTATTTTGATGACATTTTAATTTATAGTGCTGATCCTAGGATGCACCTACAACATCTTTGGGAAGTTTTGACTGTGTTAAGTAAAGAACAATTCTTCGCAGCAAAAGGAAAGTGTGTGTTCTTAAGTAACCAGGTCTTGTTCTTGGGATACATTGTTTCTTCTAAGGGGCTTTCAGTAGACGAGTCAAAAATTAAAGCAATCAAATAGTGGCCACACCGCAAACCATGACTGATGTCCGAAGCTTCCACGGGCTGGCATCATTCTATCGCCGCTTCATTCCCCACTTCAGTGGCATAATGGCCCCAGTGACTGATTGTATGAGGAACAATAGCAAATTTGTGTAGACACCTGAGGCCGAAACAGCCTTCCAAGAAATCAAAAAAAGATTGACCACCGCTCCAATGCTTGTCCTACCAGACTTTTCAAATCCATTTGAGCTACATTGTGATGCCTCAAAGCTAGGAATTGGGGCAGTTCTGAGTCAAAATGGCAGGCCTGTTGCTTTTTTCAGTGAGAAGCTTTCAGGGGCAAAATTACGGTATAACACTTATGATGTTGAATTTTATGCAGTGGTTCAAGCAGTGAGGCATTGGCGACATTATCTGTTTCTTCAGGAGTTCGTCCTATTTACTGACCATGATGCCCTCAAACATATGGGGAGTCAAGATAAGATTTCATCCCGACATGCATCTTGGGCTGCGTACTTACAATAATTCACTTTTGTCATCAAACACAAGGCGGGTACACTGAATTGAGTAGCTGATGCCCTCAGTCGTCGAAAAAATATGATGGTTGACATGCAAGTCAAAGTGATGGGTTTCGACTCTTTTCAAAATTTGTATGCATCTGACCCTTTTTTTGCTGCTGTAATAGAGAACATTCAGAACAACCAACCGAGTGACTTTGTCCTCCATGATGGATTTGTTTTCAAAGTCACCCAACTGTGTATACCTGAGTGTAGTCTCCGAACCAAGATCATACAAGAATTGCACAGAGAAGGCCATGTAGGAAGAGACCGGACTTACTTACTGGTGGCTGCGTCCTACTTCTGGCCATCCATGCGGAAGGAGATTGGTCGTTTTGTTGAGCGTTGTAGGATTTGTCACGTGGCCAAGGGAAGAGCCACCAATGTCGGTTTATACATGCCACTTTCTGTTCCAGTATGACCATGGTCAGACATCAGCATGGATTTTGTTCTAGGCCTCCCGCGTACACAACGGGGATTCGACTCCATTTTCATAGTAGTAGACATGTTTTCAAAAATGGTTCACTTTATACCATGCAAGAAAACGACAGATGCTGTTAATGTGGCTGAATTGTTCTTTCGAGAAGTTTATCGGTTGCATGGGCTGCCAGAGTTAATTGTGTCAGATAGGGACACTCGTTTCCTGAGCCATTTATGGCAGAGTCTTTAGAAGATGGTTAATACTCACCTGAACTTCAGCAGTGCTTATCATCCTCGGTCCGATGGACAAACCGAGGTGGTGAACCGGTCATTGGGTAATCTCCTTCATAGTTTGGTGGGTGATCAGTTAAAATCTTGGGACAAGAAACTTGGCCAAGCAGAGTTTGCCCATAACCATGCAGTCAATCGTAGCACCAAGCTCAGCCCCTTTGAAATCGTGTACGGGTTTCTCCCACGATGTCCTCTTGACCTGGCTAATCTCCCGAGCAACACTAAAGTTAATCACAAGGCAGAGGATTTTGTCACTCAGCTGCAGGACATTCACAACCTTACTCGACAGAATTTACTGGAATCTATTGCCAAATACAAACACGATGC
>Ga0307517_10006677_pt1 | contig 16995 bp, 29 predicted proteins | sample 23_EM_MG_FD_194515 | JGI IMG/M metagenome (GOLD analysis project Ga0307517, IMG submission 194515) | Populus trichocarpa ectomycorrhiza microbial communities from riparian zone in the Pacific Northwest, United States - 23_EM | ecosystem: Host-associated > Plants > Roots > Unclassified | place...
CAAATTTAGGCAAATATCATGTGATTTCCAAAAAAAAATTAAGCGGGTCACCACAGGGACTAACTAACCGGCCCTCGGTACGGGATTCCCGGTCCGGTCCCCCCTTGAAGTGACCTCAAAGACCAACAGCTTAATGTCCAACTCCCTTGTGCAAAAAAAATGATTCGGCTTCACAGATGCCGACGTTCGGATCACAGACGGAACTGTTACTTTTGCGTGACAGGGTGGTGAAACACTAGGTACCTTTTGACTGGGGGCTTACCATTGCCTTGTCCTCACCTTTCACCGAGATAATTACATATTCTAGAAGCTACGAATCACATCTTTTGAACCATATATACCATCAGTATAATTTCTGTAGTCGATGTGGTGTAATTTAGTGATCAGCAAACCGTGGTAAAACACCCGGTAAGGCATAGTATAGGAAAATATTATACAAAACGAAAAATCATCAAACAAACATATTTGTGTTATACAACTAGAAATACGACGAATATCGTCTTCCGGCAAACGGAACAGAAATAGTTCTCCAGCTAAGCCGATTGTTAGAGTCTTGTTCTCCAAGACCAGGTGACACAACTGTCGAGGTCTCTTCTAGAGACTCGTAATCAGGTGCTTTCTCTATTGTGGATGAATCTCGTAATTCTTCACGGCGGTTCATGGATGGGGTCATATCAGAAGTACGTTTGATGTCGAGTATTGGAAAAGTCGAACTGGGTGGAGGGGAATATGTAGGTAGAAGGCTGGGAGGTGATGATGATGAGGAGAATTTCTTGGGCGCGTTGGATCCTTGCCTGATTACTAGGTGAGAACAGAACAGGGAGGTGAAATATATTTTACGAACCAGGTAAATGATGTCCCTCTGTCGGAATGGAGACGTTTCCATGGGTAGAGGGGAAGACATTGGGATAGCCATGTAAATAACTTGCGGTAATTCCTTTTTGCTTCATCGGCAAAACCAAAGAAGGCGAAAAAGACAAATGCGCAAAGTGGTGAAACCCAACGCGTGAAATCCATGATCATTACAAGGACTTGGTTGGTCCTCCAAATTGAGGCAGGAATTTGTACAATTAGAGAATAATTATAATGGGTGTCCTCCCAGCTGATCCACGGTTTCACCGGAGAGACGCTAGCATTGAGCCAAATTGTGAAGATAGCAAGAGGGGTAGTGAGCAAGATGTCACTCATTGCAAGAGCCATGAGCCGAAAGTAGCGTCCCATGGTGAGAAATGATGACGTTGAGTTCATAAATCGACTGAACTCCAATCTGCGACGAGCAAAAGTGCGGAGTGAGAGAACTAAACCCTCGTCAGCCTTTTTCGCATCGAAATCGGATAGAGAAGAGCGCACCGCAATACGAAGCTGATATGAGGCCGATGACGATGGGCCACATACTTGATACGAAGTATGTCAAGGGGGTGTTGTATAGTGCTGGGTAACAACCGACATCTTCAAATATGTTGAAACGATGGCCTTGTACAATATATTCTTGAGAAATGGTACATGCGTCAAGATTAGCCAGCCGCATGAGAATGGAAGGACGTACGACATGCAACAAATACCAAAGGAAAAACTACACAAATAAATGTGTCAATCAGTACCGCACGGTATTTCTAGTTTGTGTAGTGATTAGATGCGGTTCAAGAAAATAGGTGGTTCAACGCACTTGTGTGTGACCAAAACCGGCTAATTGAGCACTTGCAATTCGATATAAACGTCGGTTGATACATAATGATGAAGCTGGAAGTCCGACAGAGGCAGCAAAAATGATACGAATCGCTGGAGCAGCCAGTCAGACCGAACCAGAAAAAAAAAGGGAATAATCAAACGCACAAATTTCACACCAAAGAGGTGAATGATTTTTGACGTTCCCAGCCCAGACAACAGAATTAATGAACTGATTCAGGCAAGCAAGTGCCGACCACATCATAAAATAGCAAGTGCCCGAGTTCCATGCCTGAAGATGCCAAGGGAGAGGTATCAAAGAGAGGATAAATCCTATGAAGGAGACAATTGAGAACAAGGGATAGGTGGGATCTGCCATGGAGGTGAGGCGAATTAACGAAGCAGAGGTGGGAGCTTACAATCATGGAGCTTGTGTCAATATAAATGGACGAAGAGTGACCTTTGTGCAGCAACTACACAGTAGTATTTGACAATGGCGAGGCGAACAATGAAATTGCATTGTCACAGCTGTGACAACGCAAAGATGTGACATGACGACTCCGAGTTCGGATACGAATATTCACCTAAGGCATAGGGCCCTAGGCCTTAAATCTTTAGAGCTTAGGGACTAGAACTGCAGTGGTGTGACTTTTTTTAGTTGTCGCATGTTTAACCGTCTAGTGGCAAGTGCGTTTAGCCTGAGGCGGCCAGGTTTTTGGATCTCAACAATGTTCGACGGATCCAGTGAAAAACTTGAAGAAGACATCAATTCCAGAAATCGACTTGATAGTACAAAGTACGTCCTATTGATGTTCTCGGGTATTTGTGTAACAGTAATATGAATCTAGTATGGATACAGTTAATTGAGTACTACTGGTGGTCGTAAGAATGAGCATGCACAGCACGACTGGCGAAAAATGTACGTATGATTGATGAGAGGTTGAAAGGACTCGGAATAATGATAGGAAACTTCGAACAAATCTTGGTCTATGGAGAAATGATTAAAAGGTCTGGGTTTATTAAAGAAATGACTATGACATACGGCAATGATCAAAAGAAAGTGGTTGACCGTTCAAACGTTCAGGACTTGAAAGTCGTAATGTTCGTCTTTATACTGGAGTTTATATAAGCTCTTCATCTTGGAACACTGTCGTGTTTCATACCTGGTTACGCAATTGTGCAGAATGCACCCATTAACCCACTATCGGAATGCTCTTGGTCTACAGGCGTGTCTCCGGCAAATGCGATAGACGACCCACGAGTCGAATAATTTCCCGAAAGAAGCATGTCCTCCAGGCATGCGAAATCGATTTCCGTTAGTGTATCCATTTACGAGTCTGGGGTTGGTCGGAAAGATGGAACGAATGTTGCTTTTCAGAAAGTTGTGGATTGACGGTAAGCGCAGTTGCGGAGTCTTTAGGTAGGTTGTGGTATTTAATATACCATGTGTCATTGTTCAAGTCAGGACAATGCAGCAGGGCATTTGAGTCTTGACGACGAGCATGGCGTGTGTAATGGATCCGAGAACCTTCCATATTGATGACGGGTAATGCGGATCCCAAACTTACTTTTCCCCTAACGCGATTTACATCAGTAGAAAGTTACATAAGGAGGACAATGCTTCCTAAAAGGGTCCATTGTCCCAATTGCTAAATTAGGAATGCCGACCACACAATGAGGACAGAGACCACGCAAAATCCCCCACTGTAAGGGCTCAATGATTAACATTCCCTGTATTTCCAAATATCGAGCAATTGAGAATCTCTGCGACTCACTGCCAAACACCTTCGTTTGCGAATTTAAGTTCAAAACACAGTGATTTCATACGATTCTTCCACACTGCGTCTGCCAGGACACATAAATCCGAACAGAGATGGCTGACGCCATACAATCGTAAATCATATACCCAGACAATGGCCGAAATTAAATAGGGCCCAGAAACATCCCCAACTGGCATAAGTGCTTCTACGACTGGGAACTAAAACGCGAAGTGGCTTATAGAATATCTAATGGTCAGACGAAATGTTGTCAAGTTGAAGTCGAGCATTTTCTTACAGTAATTGCCCAACTTTTAGGAAATATCGCAAGGTCACTGGTAACTCACTGGTTCGGGATAAAACTCTACCGTGATATACAGTCGAAACTCTCTTAACCCATACCCCTCAGTGGAGGGCCCAGGCTATGGGTTATAAGGGGTGAATTTGGTTGCATTTGGATTAATTCGGCATGGGCCGCAGACTTTTCTGGTGACATGGACAAGTTGAAGGCGCTCCGGAGCGATGCCATCAGTTTGTCCTGGCCGCCCTGGTCACACTGTGGCATGGGTTCGAATCCCAATCTAAATGGGTTATGCATTATGGGTTATAAGAGTTCCGACTGTAGAGTTCCCTTCTGGAAAGCATGTGTTTCGACATGACGACGACGGACTTTTCGACAACCTTTCGAAATTCGATCAAAAACACTGTAATTCCAGGCTTGTTCTGACGACTCATCGAGATCGACTTGAATTCAATGGGAGACTATCTTACATGGCACTGTGCACACAAGTACATACTATGGAGGTGTTTAAATAATTATACAGAAGGTTAACTGGAAAGGGCAAATTTTGATGCAGAATATCAATTGGTCAATTGAAGCTTTGAACGTAAGAGTGGACGAACGAGAGAGATGAGCACCATTATGATGCAATATCGGGTTCCTTGGCGTTAGCTCCAGGCCTACCTATACCAGAATTATTAAAGTACCACAAATGAATGAAGGGATGCTTACGCGATTGTACACCAAGTTGGTGGAGGGCCTACACAGTCTTCCGCATTCACTGGGATGTCTGACATGTTTGTGGGACGTTCAACCAACAATAGCGCGTTCAGATCGTCGAGCGGGGTTGTGGAATCGAGTTGCAATGTAAAATATGTGAAAGAATCCATTTGTTTCGTTGGGTTCAAGTTGTGTCGAAGTTGTTGAGTGGCAGAAGAAAAATAATCATAGGGGACCGAAAGAACGAAGTATTGAAAAGAGGAACATCCAGTATGGTTATATTATATATGCTGAAACGTCGCCATTGTGTGTGCGGATCTGTCCATGTATGGATTTCAAAATTTCGAAGTGTATTGTGACCATTGTGACTCCATTGTCACATCTCATATCTCTCATCCATTGTTCACGAATATTTGATGACACTGAAAAGCGACATGGAGGACATCGTTTTACCCCCCTCTACCACCATTCCACCATGGGACAATCGCAAGACCCAACCTACCCACTCTTTCCAACCTTCGCTTTCATTGCCTTCGTTCTAAGTCTTCTTCCCCTCCCATGGCACATCCATGCATGGAATTCTGGTACTTGCGCCTTCATGACATGGACCGCCTTATCTTGTTTCGTTGGTTTTGTCAATTCGATTGTTTGGCATGGCAGCCTTGACAATCCATCCCCAGTGTGGTGTGACATCTGTAAGTAAGGTGACCTCCATCTTCTACCACCAAATTCACAACTTTTTAAGCATCCAAAATTATCGTCGGCGTCAGCGTCGGCATTCCTGCTTCGATACTATGCATCAGTCGCCGCTTATACTATCTCACCTCTGGACAAGTTAATACTATGACCTACGACGACGTGAGTTGCATTCTACTTTGAGTGGCCTTACGGCTAATCCCTCCTTAGAAACGACGAATGGTCATCGTCGATTTATGCATTTCTGCTGGAATCCCGGTTTTTATTATGGTTCTCCGTGCGTAGTTGCTCTCTGGCTTTTTCATTCTGAAAAATAACATTAATTTATCCAGATTACGTGGTTCAAGGCCATCGATTTGACATTCTCGAAGACATTGGCTGTCACCCAGCCGTGTACAACACACTACCAGCATACTTTCTCTATTTTATGTGGCCCGTGCTACTGGGTTTAATTTCATTCTGCTTTTCTGGTTCGTCAAATTATATCCCCTCAAACCCGATCTAACTTGCTCGTACAGCGTTGACCCTTCGTGCCTTTTGGATTCGCCGTGTCCAGTTCAGCCAGCTCATTACTTCAAATAAATCCATGTCCGTCAGTCGCTATCTCCGTCTTGTCATGCTTGCCATAATCGATATGATGTGTACTACTCCCCTCGGAGTGTACTCGATCTATATCGGTAATAAAGGAGTCAAGCTTGCACCTTGGGTGTCCTGGGAAGAGACACATTATAACTTTTCTTATGTGGGCCGTATTCCGGCCCTGGTTTGGCGAAGCGACCGATCCTTTAGAACATCGGTTGAACTTTCCCGCTGGATACCCGTAATATGCGCACTATTGTTCTTCATCTTGTTTGGGTTTGCATCCGAAGCTAGGAAGTCCTACCAAACGGCCTTCTGGGCGGTGCTAAAAGTATTTGGTGTACGCCCTGAGAAGCCGGTTCTGAGGGGCCTTGCGTGCGTTTCGCCTTTATTTTTCACTTATAGCCATCTCATATCTCACGTCACAGAACATGGAAAAAATTGTCGAAATCATCCGTTTTGTCTACAAAAACCTCCGACTCACCTCTCCCTGTCTACACTGTCAAGCGACTGAACTACCCGAATCCGGAAAACACAATTAAAAGTCACAATTGCTCATACTCCATCTCGACATTAACGCCAGATTATGAATTCCCATCCCCGCCACCAAAGCAGGCTTGCAATTGCAATTACCGATTATCTCCTCCACTTTATTCAATTTCCAACCATCAGAAATACGATCTGGAATCGCATTGCCTAGAACGTTCCAAATCAATAGTAAACGACAGAGATATCCATGGCCTTCCTATTCGTCAATGCACCTGCACTGGCACTGGTGCTAGCTCGCCAACGTCGCCCACTTCAACCCACCAAACTCTCGTTGGCCAAGTTATCGATATTAAACGGAACACTACGGCTGATGAACAAGAACCAGGGCTAACGACGGCACTCCCAGAAATAGACGAAAGCGACGCATTTACAATCTCTTCTTTCTCTTACTACGAGGACTCGGTCTTTCCCGGGCCAGGGGTGTTTCAACCGACTGCATCAACTGTAGCCCCATCTACACCTCCGCACCCTCCCTCACCTCGGTTTCTGCCTCCTCAACACAGTCTTCCACCTCCTCCGACAAGGAAGCAACCCCGCGCAGTAGGCTCACTTTCCTCCCTTGTCAGCGGCCATGTCGAAACGAACAGGTATTCCCGCGAGTCATTTTCATTCCACAATTCTCGGCATCCTCATCGTCGGTCTAACCCATTCGCCCGCTCCCCACTTCAACATGAAACTTGGCGACCGGTATCTTACCCTATCTCCCCTCTTGAAAGTCTGGCTCAGGACGTCCCTGAGGATGTCGGGCCCTGTTCCTATACGCGCCCACCGGGTATGCTTGCTGGTTTACCGGAGAGGGAAGAGTTCACCCCTGATTACTTGCCTTTGATGAGGAAAAAATCCGTTTTGGGTATTGAAGGGGGTGAGATTCAAGTTGTCGTTGAGAGATCGGCGTCAGTTGATGGTGACAGGACGGTTTGAAGGGGTTTGAAGGATCTTAGGATGGAAAAAATCGGTTGTGAGGTGATTTGGGACCACGGTTGGATTGGATTGGATTGGCCTAGCGGTTGTTGATTTCAACCCCCACGCCCCAAACTTGATCATGAGCAGTGGGCTTTGGCATACTCCCTCGTCCTCGAATGCGGTAATTGGGTCGTGCTTGGAGCACGTCCAGTTCAACCCGGATGCACAGGTTGTGCAAGGGAGGGGCGCATCTTGTATCTATATCGCCTGGTAAGGCGCAACGGAATCGTAGAATACATTGTACTATCAGTTTTATCATTACTATATTGTCGATTCATTGTTTTTCATTAGTTGAGATGGATCTCACATTTACTTTCCATTGCTGTTGTACATATTAATATCTCTATCGTCGAGCAATATTGTTTTAATTTTATCGGTTGCACTACTCACTCTTGAAACTACTACCTTGGGACCTGAACTTGAAGCAGCCTGCTTGCTTCCTCATTTTCATTATTCTTCCCTCCACGGATTTTCAAACCTTCAGCTTCTCTAAACATCATGTTGGTTCATCTAATATACATATCTCAACCCAGCCGCATGAATTACGCGAAGTGAGGTAGAAACCGTGACCAATTCACTGTAAGGTAAACACTCGGCGGCTGCTGTCTCAGAAGCCAAGCAGCATGCCCAAAAAGCATCAGCCTAGCAGAGACATGAAGAAAGAAAAGAACAACCAAAGTTATAGTCGTTATCAGATCGATGATGCGCATGATATCCTTTTCTACATCCGTCAGAAAATCCTGCTTGCTGACATTCCTGATCGACCCTATGAATATAGCAAGAAGGGGGAGGACCGTGATGCAGACAGAGGCAGTGCGCCAGAAAATTCGGTCAGCGTCGGAAGGAAATATAAAGTTCCATGCCAAGCAATGGAATCCTCCGTAAACGAATCCAATTATTGCGGAAATAATGAACTCGATGCCTAATTCGTTTTCAGTTCGGGGGGCATAGAATAAGGGTACGCTTGTTGCGGTTCGGGAGAGGTTGAAGGTGCTGATGATGTCGCGAATGGAAGCAAAGATGAATAGCACGAGGAAGATGGGGAGGAAGAAGAAGAGAAAGAGTACATAGGCAGGAAGGAGATAGATTCCGTGACAGAGTTGGAAGATGCGGGCAAGAACCCCACCTTGCTTGCTGTCCCACAATTTATCCATGACTATGCGACTTAGGATGCCGAGGAACTTGAAGCTGGCCCGCTTGACTTCCTTGGCAGAAAATGTGAAAACAGTGTTGGAGACATGTTTCTTTACAGAGGTCAGACTCGGACGCAAAACTGAGGAGAATAAGCGTCACTAACCTCGCTATCGCTTTCCAAAATAATTGTAACAACATTGGCGCTGCTCGGTAGCTCGGGAGCTTGCTACATTCAGCAGGGTGAGCTAGACACTTAAAATAAAGAGTAGAATTTCCCTCACTGGCACTCGGGGCCATTCAGTTATTTCAGAGTTACTGGGATGATCATCATTTCCCGAATCCTCGTTTGTTGCATCAACAGGTGGGGTTATATCTGTCTCCTGGAAAAGGGATGTTAGGCGAAGACGTCCGGACGCAATCCTACGACTCACATCAGTTTCTGGTAATTTGTCGATTAGATCCACTCTCATGGGCACCCTTACTTCCTTTGGTTTGTTCCACCAAAATAAAAACATAATCCCGCTCACGCCCGACAATGCAAGAGTTACGAGCTCGAACTCACTCACGGCGAGGTTTTGTACATGGCGGGCGATGCACTGCACGATGAACCATAGTGCTTGGCAAATAGCGATTGACTTGGTCAAGCCATCACCTTTAGATCTGTCTTGTATTTCCTCTTCAGTAACCTCTGTTATGGCGACTGGTAACAGTCCATTGCGAACAAGTTTTTGAAAAAGTTCAAAAGAGAGTATACAGGGTTGTCCTGTCGAGGAGGGAACAAGAATAAAACCACCCATCACAAGGAAATGACCATGAGTAGTAGTCCACTTTATCCGTGAGTCTGCAGCTTGATGTAAGTATCACAATACGGAAGGGACGGATTCTCACTTGGAAATTGGGCATTATAGAACTTTGCGACTTCTTTTGCTGCGACCCATTGCTTGGCGGCCCATGCCAGGACAACCTCTGGCACGACAACGACCCAAAATAACATCCTAAACCTTCCAAATACCGCTCGCCAGATCTTTTCGCGATATGGTGGAATATTGCGATGTACTGCGACCCATGCACAAAAAAAGATCATCGGAATGCAAACTCGTAGTATGTCGGAAAGTGATCTGAGTTTAGTAGTGGCCCGTTTGTCCAGAGAGGCCCTCGACTGCAACTGGAGGGGCCCGGGGTTGAGAAGGGCGACCAACAGGTTGCTGACAGTCATTGTGCAATGTGGGAACCAGTTCCGCTTGACACTTTGTATCTTTCACAAATTTCACACCCGAGGATTTCATAATTGGCCACTCCGAAATAAGAATTCATTTACAATATAGCAGTCAATGTAAAGTTTGCTTTTACCCCACTTCGCCGCTTACTTCTACATGAGGGAGAAACTTGAGCCAATTTATCTCTTGAAGTGCAGTTGGAGATATGTCCCTCAAACTTGCTGCCGCCTGTACAAGGAGGACAAATCTTGCAAGAACATAAACGAATAGCTGAAGCGTTCCAAAAGTGATGGCCACACCACTGACAACGTCAACAATTTTTTCCACCAACTTGTCACCTCGCATCTTCTTGCTCTGACTCATCATCGAACTGATCAACATGACGAGCATTGACACGAAAGGGATGACCGTAATGAACACTGAGGCTATACGCCAGATTTTCTGCTCAATTAGCGTCGGGTATGCGAAATGCCAACCAATGCAGTGAAGGCCTCCAAAGATGACACCAAAGCTGGCAAAAATGACGAAGCGGAATACGCCTTCTGCTTTCGTCCTCGGGGCATAGAAAATTGGAACATATGTCGCTCCAGCAGGCACAGTGACCGTGTCGACAATGTCGTTGAGAGAGGCGAAGATAAAGACGATGACAAAATAGATCGGGAAGAATAGAACAAAAATGATGCAGGTTGGGAGCAGGAAGAACCAACGGAAAATAAGGACTTTGAAGCCGTCTTTCCAAGATCTTCGAAAGATGATGTCAAAGATTTCAACCAGAATATCTTTGAGAAACTTGGTGTTTCTCTTGCGAAAATCGGTGGCAGTAAATGGAAGCATGGATTTGCTTGGTTCCTAAGGTTTATTTGATATTATTCGAGTCGACTGAGCAAACAAGTGATCAAGAAACTAACCTCATTTTCACTACTGGCAGTCGGTCGGCGCTTCAAAGTAAATGTTATCCATGTGAGTGAATTATGGGTGAACTACCAGAGGGAGGGCCTACCGGCAATTGGAGTGCGGGCTCGTCCTGAGAACGACGGTTGGTCCTAACGTATACCTTCACTGGTTCTTTGACATCATATGGCTTAGCCCACCAAAACGCATAAGTGATGGCGTTCAGACTTGCTAGGGCAAGTGTGATGAGCTCAAGCTCGGTCAATGCAAGATTCTGCCTCCATCGCGCGATGCAGTTGGCAATGAATCTCGAGGTTTGGAGAATGGCAAGGGCCTTGGATAAAGAGTCCCTTTTGGATTTATCCTCGATTTCTCGTTCAGAGATAGAGACATTGAATTTGTCCTCCTTGATGAGATGTTTGAATCTCTCGGAGGAGATGACCTCGTTGTTGTCGGCGTTTTCCGAGGTGGGATCATCGCCTGTAACGTGGACAAGCACAAAGCCACCCATGCAAAGAAAATGGCCGTGCGTCTTGGTCCATGCTGGTTTCATATAAGCATGTGTACAGATGTGAGTTTATAAACTGCACCTTCATTCGTTTCCATTTTCCGCCCAAGTGTCCAATTTTTAATCAGAAGCCAAAGGTAAGCCCAAAACCCTGTGTCCAAGGGATGTAGATCTTGCACAATGTCACGGTGAGCTGGAGAGGCACACATCGAGAACAGGGAATGACCTTTGTATTCATTGTAGATGTCCGCGATTTCGCCTGCTGCAAACCATTGTCTGACCGCCCATGCAACGACAACTTCCGGCGCAACCACTGCCCAGAACATAAGATAGGCTCTTCTGAACAACGCCTTCCGACCCCACTCTGTTGGTGGAGAAATGTTTGGGTGCACTGTAACCCAAGTACAAATGAAAATTGTTGACCAACATTCCCATATTATCGTGAACAACGTTCGCCTCAAGGGACCACATGTTGGTGGCGCGCCTTGAACAGAGCTTGCCTGGTATAAGGATATTAGCAAAAAGGTGGCGATAATGAACATTTCTTGGGCAAAAGTTCGTACACAGGTCGAACAGCAGATTCATGTTATTTCAATCTGACAGGTTATCTGCGTAGAATTGGAAGGCGATAATGCGGATCTTGTCATGCCAGTTGACAGATGGCATGGACTCGATGCATACACGCCGTCGATCACAGTTTTGGGTATACATATAGGATAAAACAAAACAAGCACGAAGAATGTCCAAAGTCAACCATGTCCGTCGCCCTCCTATTATCCTCACTCTTCCTTTTCACAAATTTTGGAATTACTGCCCTTCCCCTCATTTACCCAAGAGCAGATTCGCATCCATTGCTAAACATTGTCCCCCGATCCCTATTCGATATCATTTGGACCTGTCTGGCCACAACTTTTTTTTGTGTGGGGGTCTCGGTATCCCCCAATGTTCCGACGAAAAATACTCTATTAATCAAGAGATGGCGACTGATCCTCTGGATGGTCATTTCACCAGAACTCATCCTGGCGTGGGCACTCAGGCAATATTTCGCAGGGGTGTATGTGATACGCAAATATAATGAAACCCGGAGCTTCAAGGATGGTACGTTCTGCCAATCAAATCTTGTTGCACGGAGAAGTTGGAGGTCTGAAGTGTTCAAAGGCAATCGGTGGACTCTCTATCATGGCTATCTAATGGTCATGGGAGGGTTCACCCTCGTAGAATCCAACCCTTCGAATTTAGATCATAGCAATGTCCTCTCTTATGAGAGCTTCTTCCAGATTGTCGAAGACCCTGACATTACCTTCCCCTCCATCACTGTTGATGAAATACGAGACCGATCCAAAACTGATGAGTTGGGACTCCTGCTTGGGGTGACGCACATCCTCTCGTTCCTAATGCAGTGCATTGTTCGCTACATGCAAAACCTACCAATAACGCAACTCGAGCTCGTCACGTTAAATATTCTGGTCTGCAACGTCTTCATAATAGCGGTTTGGTGGTGTAAAGCAAAGGATCTTTTCGTGCCAGTGAAGATTCATCTTCCACCGTCCAGGCAGCTGTCACCAATAATAGTGACTCCAAAGGTGCGTCCTGTGTAATACGTACACTGTGTGTGTGTGTTAATATATTCTTAAGATCAGCGTCAGCTCTCTCAAGGCAAAATTAGCTGACATTTTCTTTGGTATTATTCGAGCGGAAACCATACCTCCTGGCGCTTCACGCGTCCCCACCTTTTACGCCCCGAGAACGGTTCGTGGTTATTATGGCCGTATGGTGGTCTTTGCTATATTCGGAGCAATATCTGGAGTAGTCTTGTATACAGGGGTGAAGCCCTCCAGCTTCCCGACAAAAGCAGAACTCAATGCCTGGCGATATACATCTTTAGCAGTCATGATTATTCCGATTTTGTCGGCACCTTTTGACATCATGATTGAGCGCAGAGATAGAAGGGGTATTCCAAAAAGCTTCTTACTGGACTTCACTTTTGGCACGTTGTTTTTTCTTCATTTAACTTCGAAACTTTTCCTTGTTGTGCAGGCATTCGCTTTGCTTAGAATGCAGCCGTCAACCGCCTATCTGGTCATCGATTGGCCACTATACGTGCCTCACTATTGATAGGGTTGTAGTGCATTTTGCTGTGAAATATTAATTGTAATGAATAGGGTAGGATCTAGGAATCGGAACCTGAGTCACAACTAGCTCGAAATCAGGACTGTGGATGAGAAATTGGAATAAGCCCCTACGAAATGAAATTTCATATACACGCCGTGAAGGCATCGACTGGTCAGATACATGCAACACCCCAGTGCGGGAAGTCCAGATCTTGAGGTTCAAGGGCGAATATCTGGAGAGGTCGCATCGTAATTCTTGGTGATCCTCGGCTCGCACCTCAGGAAATGTGAATGTTGAAGAATAGAAAATTTGAATCGTGACCAGCACGTTGGTAATGTTGTGAGATCTGAGACAGACAGGAATATTATTATGGCAATATTTTCCTTCTAACCCATCGAGAGGGATAAAACATCGTCGTCGACGACCTTGGTACCTCAAGACTGAGAAAGCCTTCCGCTATTGAGCGAGCCATCGTATTCCACTAGAAGAGCCTAGGGAGGCACGGCTCTACGGACCATTCTATCATGTGTCTGTGTAGGCTTGTAGTCGGTGTAACGCGATGACCTAGCCGAGAAGTTCGTCAAGAAAGTCTTCCATTTCCTCGATCTCCGTTTTGGACTTTGTCTGGACACCATCCGGCAAAGGTAAAGGCGGTGCCTCTTTCAATCCCACTAAGAAGTACTTGAGCGAATGTCATAAAGAATTGGATATCAATTGTGGCCGACCTGGTTTGACCCGTAAAGAGGATGAAGTAGTAATCGGTTTCGTGCGCAGTTTTTCCGACTTTGCCTTGAACCGCTCCTTCAGATCTAGAGACAAAGATAAGTATGAATAATTAGAGTCGACGACGGGAATGTTGAACTGGCCTTTCGCAGCCTCTGCGGCTTTCTTCTCCCGATTCAGTTCTTCAAGCTCCTCACTCCACTCTATTTGTTGCACGTTTCCTTTTTTTGACGGGGGTAGTGTTCGACTTTTCAATGAGTTCAAAAATGCGGTAATGTCGTCTTGGTCTTCTTCCTTTTTCTCCAGAAGTTGAGCGGTGGGACCGATCCCGTCTGAAATGCGCTGCTTCTCAAGGAAGGCGGCTAAATCCACCTCTGGCTCGACGATTGGTTCTCCTGATAAGAATTGTGTAAGGTTCACATGCACGAGTCAATTCACATTTAACATACCATCTGAGTCAAACTCTACCTCTTCTTCCTTGTACCTATCAGCATTTGTCCCAAGTCTGCGCCTTCCATACTTCTCCCTCAACTCTTTCGATACCTCCGCTGCCTCTTCCTCTGTCAAATCAGGTTTGCCCTCACCATTTAGCAAGAGACGTTGGGTGAACTCGGCTGGACGACCGCGACCTCGTCCACGTCCACTTGCACGGAGGTATTTACCCAACCCTCCACGGGATGTACCTCTCCCTCGTCCGCGACCACGAGAAGTGGGGGTGTTCTTAGATGCGGTTGGTGGTTGGGACATTTCGGTAACGGAGGTGAGAGATCAAAGCATCATTTATATTTTTGGAAGTCAAATGTTAGGCATATGTAAACAACATTTCTACAAATCAAATAATCCAGTGCACTCATCATTCACTAGGGGTATCGGGATCCGGGGAGAAAAAATCTAAGGGTCCGTGTCCTATGGTTCCGTTTCAAGGCCATCGTTGTCGTCCTCATGTCCCTCTTCATTCCAGTCTTCACGGACCGGCAAGGGAGGTTGATTAGGCAAACGCTAGGAGAGGTGTTAGCCTTTAGTAAGATGGCCGTAAGGCAGATCCAGTACCTTGAAGGCAAACTTGCAAACCATATATCCTTTGGCATTGTTTCCCTTTTCTTCCCATGCCTAGAAGGTAACCATAAGCAATAGACCGAGAATTTATCTTTGGTAATACCTTTTCTACTCGATAAAGTCCGTCATACCGATACCTATAACAAGGTCAAAATATAGGCCATTAGACAGAGTGTGTCTTGACCTACCCCTCGTAAGGAGCATATTTCGAGCTGACTTTGAAGCCGCGAACAACGCGAACTGGTTTCTTGCATTCCGACGATCGCTTCGGTAATGATTCATTTGTAGACTATGATATGTTGGAGGTGTATAATACTTACCAGCAAGGCTTTGTTGAACTTTCGTACATGGTGAGATAAAAATGTTATGCAGATGAAACGATCACTCACGTTACTCTCAAAAGTCTGGTCGGAGCTTTGCGGTGCTGTTCGAAGCTAGAAGACAAGGTGAATTGAAAAATGAGGTTATTAGGGATTTGGCGACAAACATTCTTGGGGTTGTCGTTAGTACCTTTCAAGTCTCTTCCTCCTGGAAAACAATGAGATACAACATATTGGGAAATTTCTCAAGGCACACCGGAGCCAGTGTAGGTACTGTTCATCAAACATTCAGTATCAGTATTCAGCATTCATTGGATCACGACATACAAAGCATATCCAAGATCGACATCATCCTCGTACCCACCGCTGAGGGCGACGCTATACGCGCCTTGTGGTCCAGGGGATATGCCGCCAACCCAAGGTCTTTACATAAAGCTGTGAGTTGGTGATAACCAAATACATTAGATATTTGTCGTACGCGTGAATGGCCTCTTCGCTACATTCCCTTCGCGTCTGCCACCATGTCCCAACTTCGACCCCCGGAATATGTCCATAAGTTTTTCTGCAGTATTAGATTAGTTTCCAGGTTAGGTTTTGGGGACAGGAAAACTGACGGATTGTGAATGCGTATTCCTCCCTGCCCCTGTGGTCCTTCATTTTCATGAGACTTTATACCACTGGTCAAAGCTGCTGAGCGCGGCAGCTTATCCTGATGCTCTTTACTGTAGTCAATGACCTTGCCTGAATGTCGGCTGCTCCTTCGAGGTCCACCTTCCAGCGCAGAACTGATCCCTGAAATTTTAAGATCAGGTGCTTCAGGTTCACTTTGGTCCGACTGTGGTGAAACCTTCCTTTTCTTGGTTTCTTTCGTCTTCTTTGGTCGCTTTGCCTTCGGCTCAAACATGGGACTATCCAAGCCGAGTGACCCCAGCAACTCATTGTTCTGTATACAACGTTAGAACTTGACAACAAAATGGCGCGTTATGAGTACCTTTCTGATATTTTCCTGCTTTTTCCTTTCGTATTCTGAAACCATTGTCACCGTTGCTGTCAGTCAGTCACTGTGTTCAAACCGAATTGTCGATCACATGATCGCGAATGAAGTTCACTCTTGTCAATTTCTACATATACAATTCCATTGCGAACTTCTTTTTTTTCCATCCTTTTTCTGGGACCTCCAAAGTGCGCTCGGGTGGATCGGTCACACAAAGACAATGAGATAGCAGATTAGGCAATTCCGCAGCCTTTAGGGCCGCCGGAATCCCAAAAGCAGCAGGATGCTATATTGAGAGCATACAGGTAGGGCTACTTATATAAGGGTTGGGAGGGTGGGTAAAGCAAATGAAGCGTGCAAGCAGATGCAAGTAGCAAGCAGAAAAACCCAATGTCTGAGACATAGGGTGGTGAAAATAAATACCTGAAGGGATAAGCAATAATAATAAATAAGGGCCAACAGGAACGGCAGAGAGATGCCGACATCTGGAGCAAGCGCAGCGGTGCTGTTCCGGAGGCCAGGCATAGTAGCTATTATACCGTACATTTATGAACAGCACCACATGAATATACAAGGTGAATGATGGATACAGCTAACTCAGCGGAATTTGAGAGTAAATACCAATGAACTCACATCAGCAAATGTCAAGGGGGGACCGGACCGTTGTTCCGTGACCCGAGGGTGGGGGGGGGGTCAGCCCGGAGGGCTTAAATTTTTCTACTATTTTAGCTGGCCCGGCACGGATTCCGCATTTGGCACATTGTGCCAGCACAATGATGTGATGTGGCAACATTATCAATGCACTCGACAGTCACCACACCGCAAGAACAT
>Ga0307517_10006678_pt1 | contig 16995 bp, 20 predicted proteins | sample 23_EM_MG_FD_194515 | JGI IMG/M metagenome (GOLD analysis project Ga0307517, IMG submission 194515) | Populus trichocarpa ectomycorrhiza microbial communities from riparian zone in the Pacific Northwest, United States - 23_EM | ecosystem: Host-associated > Plants > Roots > Unclassified | place...
GAGCTGTACCCAGAGTATGAATTCCAGTGTAAAGCTGTGTAATGGGGGGCGCAGGAGTAGCAGCCTGCGATTGCATAGGGGTGGGGGCTATCGTAAAAGAGACTGGGCCAGGGGGCTGTGGTGGCTAAGCCTGTGGCAAATGCGAGGGGGTATATTGGCCAAAGGCATTGGAAATGGTGTGCAGAGCTGCCTGTGCAGAGTGAGACGGGGTCGCAATCGTGGCCACCGAGTTTGGATTGGCTGCTTGGCTGGCCACTGGAGCAGCGATGAGAAGGCGGAGCTGGTTGATTTGATCAGGGGTAAGGAGGCTCAAGTCCATCGCTGATATTATCTGTGTGTATTTCAGCAACCCAGTTCTTGATATTAAAGGTGAAGCAATTAGTACTTACAAAAAAGAACTGAAAGGAATGACTAGAATACAGTCGAAAAAACATCATTAGAGTATCAACCATTAGAACTGTCCAACACATACCAAATTAACCAGAGCTGGATGAGGGAGAAGAAAGGGCAGAAAAGAGGGGATGCTGTCGGTATGTCAGAGGGCGATTTATATAAGTGTTGGGGGAACGTACAGGCAGTGGCTGGAGTAGCCATCAACAATGGCAAGCATAATCAGCTGGAGCCTAGCCAGCCATAGCATCGCGCTCAGCCAAGGTGACACTGAATTGCAGTCGATAAGTATGGGAAATGCAGGTGTAGCCTGACGCTGCTGGCCAATACCGCTGGCAGCAGCAACCGGTGGCAGAGACATCACGTTGCATGAGCGAAGCAGGCGAGTGACAATTGACTCACACGGCCTGATTTGAACCTCAGGTGATCGAAACATTGATGCTATTGCAGCTGAAACCCAAACTCGACAATATTTTGTGAAAAAAACCGTCATAGATTGTGGGCGTTCCTTATCCAGGATTGGGCTGGATCTCATTGATGATGTTGTAGTGGCGTCGTCATGGTGGGCTCCTATGTACATTCGATAGTACTCGTTAGTTGCAGCAGCAAAAATGAGAAGTGGGCCAGCGGTGGCACAACCTTTTGACGCACCTCCCATCGCCTGGAATCCCTTTCGTGCATTCCTCTGGTATCCCTTCATCTCATCCAACTATCACAGAATATAATCTTAGGCCCACATCCCTCAAATGAGGGGAGGGGCACTAAGTGGCAGCTGCGAGCGACGATGATGTGGTTGAGAGCGAAGTTGATCATGAAATCTGCTTGATAATAGATTTAAACTCCACTCAATGAACCGGGATTATCTCTATCCGTTAGCACCGCCACATCACCGCCACATCACCTCCAATCACCAGCAGTGCCCCTCCCCTCCCTGAGGGATGTGGGCTCATACGACGTCTGGGGTACGTTTGCTACCCCTGGTACAAATGCCCCCATGAGTCAGTTCTTACCAGGCTTGGGGAAATGAATTACCCATCCCGCCGAAGCAGCTTCTTCTCACTTCCCTCATTCCTTCCGCCTGTGTCGACAACCAGTTAATCGCTGAGCACATGACTGGACTTGTGAAATCTCTTTCTTTCCTTTTTTGTCCCCTGCGTATCAGAACACAGCAATATTCCAGAATTTCATTAGACGGAAGGGATGGACCCAGCCCAATCCCAGCCTCTGGAGTTGATGTTGAGAATGTTCTTCCTTCTGTCTTGTTAGGCAGGCAGGTGCTGTTTCGAAGGACCTCGCTTTGGCTTCTTTGGTATGTACTATTGATTTTATCATTTTATTTTCCTAGAATTTATTTACGTCCAGATTTGGTGGCCTCCAATGCCCCATCCACAATCAAATGGGGCTCTGACATCGTGTCAAAGCTGAAGCGATTGATCCACAGCGCGAAGCCTAGTGGCGCGGTTACCAAAAATGTCCTGGCGATCGGTATGTCCTTTATATTTCAAGTTTGAAAAATCGTTAACTGATGTTTTGTAGGCGGTTGGACGGGAAGTCAATGGTTCAACCGCGTTTGTTCAATGGTGAATAAAGCGATGTTCGTTGGAGCTGTTGCGAGCGCAATCGATCTTCGTTCTAACGGGGCCCTTTTTTCTACAGCCGTCCTCAACGTGGCAGAGGCGCCGATGGAGAGGTTAAAACTTAACGAGGTTCTCCATATCTCTACCTCTCCAGCAACATAGATTTTTACTCATTCAATTATCCCCTTCTCCTTGCCCTACCGCTACTGTACCTTTCACAACGAAATTCCAGGCGCGATTTAGCCTTCTCGGGAATTTAATTTTACGAGAAAAAGACTCGTATTGCCATGCGTAGCAATGGCCCTCAAAAACAAGTTTGGTGGTAGTTGTGTGTACCTAGAGTGCGAATTGTTGGTTCTTGGTACTCCTTGTCGGATAACGAATTCGATACTAGGCGATTCCACGAAGGGATAGACTCACAACGACTCGATTGTCGAAGGATATTTTCCATCACTACGATATCCTTCACCGCTTCCATGAACCAAACCGAATCTTTTGAGAGTTATATGACTGATGCAAACTACTATGTACAATCCTAATGCAATCATATTGTTGCCCACTGTGTAGAGTACGCGAAGACAACTGGAGACTGGAGTAGCGACCATGCTTTATTAACATCAAACAGCAACAAAAAGAGACTCCTATACTTAATATCTGTTACTGGAGGGGGCTAGTGATAGAATAATGTGAATAGGACAACCGTGTTCGGATCGCTCGCGCACTATTTTAAAAAACCCAAGCCAACACCACTCGATGCACCAACGATTAGCAGGATTTTGAGAACTCTGCGTGGTACCAGAAGGTACCGTTGGCGGGATGAATGCTCAGAAGGCAGAGATAGTCGAAAAGTAGAACGAGGCGATAGTCGGCTACCCAATCTCCCACTGGAAGGACGCCAAGCACTACGCTCAATACAGGCGATCTGCCCGGCGAGCAACAACTGGAAAATTAGTTGCCGATCGAGAAATTGACTTGGTAACGGGACACCTTGGGTGTACAGCTGAGATCGTTTTCTCATGCAGATGCGAGAACAGCGTCGACAAAGAGTCAACGTACGGTGAGAATCACACATGTAGGTAAAGAGTTTCACATCCACTACTTAATTTTCCAACATCATACTTTCAAAACTTCAAGTTGTATGTACATTTCAAATATTTGCGGAGACCGCCTGTCACCTCTTCGAGAATCGCTGATACCCAATTCGGATTGCATGCTCTCGACATAGTCGTTTAGCACGAGAGCTCTCCACATTTGACGCACGTCGTCCTGATGCCGTAGTCGCAAGTATTGCCTGTCTTGGCGTTGCACTCAAAGACATGCCCATTGGTGCAGTAGGAGTTAATCTTTTCGTTGCCGCAGAACTGACCTTGGTCTCCAACGCAGCGACATTTGGAGGGTTTGCAGCTCTGTTTATTTAAGCAAATATGTGCAAGTAAGTACGGACGCGAGGTCATGGAATGAACGAGTACTTACCCGTGCTTCGAGGTCAACCATGGAAGCGGCAGTGGCTCCGGCTGCAAGAGCAGCGAGAACGAGAGCGGTGAACTTGGTGAACGAGGTGAGCAGGTGGCAGAGTGGTCAACACACAGCTGCACAGACCTTCATGCTGGAGTTTTCTGGTGTTTTTATTCGAGCAGAGAGCAGCTATTTCAGTTGCTGGGGTTTGGGGCTTTGAACATGTGCCGTTTATATGCTATTCGATAGAGAACTTCGCGTTGTTGGAAAATATGATATGTCCGCATTCCAGCCCACTAAGATGAACAAAACCACCGCCATTTATTGGTAGTAATCAAAATCAGCTTCCATTACCCTGGAGTTGCCCGAGATGGTTGTCTCCATAGATTCACCGCGTAAATGGCCCTGAGGTTTGCATGGGGCAAAATACTTCCATTTCCTAGTAATGAATGATCGTCCAAGACAAAAATATCCGGTGGTAGCGATCCATCTGCGTCGGTGCGCCTTCCATGCCAGTGGATTCCAACTTCCACTCCATATCTCCGGAAATTTCAACCAGGTGGTGCTAACTTGAATCAGTGCGTTGCGTGTGCGGATCTCCGCTAATTGCCCTTTTCGATCGGAAGTAAAATATTACTGTTATCAAATTGCCGTCAGTATTATATTTATCATAGGTGTGTCAGTGCTTCACCGCTGGGAATTTGTATTAGCCTCTAGATTAACCACCTCACCCCGTCCACGGTACGATAAATGCTGCAACTGTGGTATTGGGGATGGGCTAAGTACCAGTATCGTCAACTCAACAAGACCATGCTACAAGACGCCAAAGACGCCGCCGAGAATGCTCTCAACAGGTGTCCTGTTGAGGCAATCAGACGATTCATCAACCGCTCGTGGAGACGGATGTCAGCATACCACACGGGAAAAGCCGCATAGTGTACACAAGTAAAAAGGTCATCGCTGTGCCTCAAGGACTGCCATGATGCACTTGAATGCCATTCTCTGATGTACGTGTCGTCGGAGAGTTGACCTATAAAATTGTTTGATGTCGGTGGTCAGCGAAGCGAGTGGAAGAAGTGGATTCATTGTTTCGAGAATGTCACGGAGATTGTGTTCCCAGTCAGCTTGAGCAAGTATGATCAGATGATGGAAGTGTGGTAAGTTGTCTTCCTTTTTTTATATTCCTTACTCTCTTGATGACCTGTATATTTGATTAGAACCGTATGTAGGAGGCACTTACCTCTTGGACTCGATATGTAATTCACGGTGGTTCGTCAAAACATCAATCGTGCGTTCATCTCTTTCCTTCTTTCCTCTCCCCCCAGTGCCCCCACTAAAACCCACCTCTTAGATCCCGCTCTTGAACAAGATCGATCTCTTAACCGAGAAACTCCCGCGTTCGCCCCTTGAGGACCATTTCCCTGACTATCAGGGAGGATCCAATTACAACGCCGCATGCGACTACCTCGTCCACCGGTTCGTCACCCTCAACCAGAGCGCGGTGACGAAACAGATATATGCGCATTATACGTGTGCGATGGATACACAGCAAATCAAGTGTATGTGCTCGTTTATAATTATTGGCCCTAATGGAACCGCTAACGTTGTCGTTTTTCATACAGTTGTGTTGAGCGCCATTCAAGATATCCTGATTCAACTGCATTTAAGAGAGTGTGGGCTGCTATAAGCTCGTTAGTTGGCACATTTTTGGTATTATCAGCCTCACTCGAATTAGGCTGTCTTGCGCGTTCACTGGCTGCTTTGGTGTTGGATGTTATTTTTGGAAATTATACCCTTTCCTAAGTTTCCTTCATGTCCTCGTTTTTTTCTTGATAACCCTTTTACTCATTTCCTTCCTTTCTCTTCGTTTTTTTCGATTTACTTTTCATCGTTCATAATTACCCCCCCGACTAGCGAGCCTAATTCTCATCCTTCTCCCTCTCTCCCCACGTTCACTCATTCCTTGGATACCATTTGTTGTCTGGACCTTTTTTTTGGCGGCCCCATTACCATGCCCATCCTCTTATTCCGTCACTGGCCCATTCTATGTTAGAATAATATAAGTAGGCCATTGAGCGGCCTAATTGTCCATAAAGGCGCGTCATGTGGTAGGATAGAATGGACATCTATGTTGGAAGACCGGGGAGATGGTAGCAGAGAGTCTAGACCAAGGGGGTTCCAGGATCTGAACCTGGCACGTAAGGTCGGAATTTTTTTTCCAGCCTTCGTCGATGGACTAACTATCTACGTAATCAGGCACCATATCCTAATATGGAAATATGACATCACTGCTGTGCCACCTTTCTCCGAGATGATACACAGGCATCACAAATTCATTTTTTGTGCACCTGGTTGACAGTCACTGCAGGCCAAAAGACTTCCTTACCACTTATGCAGGCTTCATCACATTGCTTAGAGCTGGATTCTAGGGAGAGATTTGCGAAAGCTGAAGATCAAGATCTTATCTTGATCTTATCTATATTATTATTTTCCATGATTGGCTTCTCAATGGCTTCTAGCCATGTATTTTCAATTGTAAATACTTCACATAAGCAAAAGAATGACTATTGAAGACTTTAAAGCCATATTAGTTGAATGTTCAATTTTTTTTTTGCAGCCTTTGGCTGGACTAACTAACCGACCTCAGGTCCGGGATTCTGATCCCGGAACCCCCTTGGTCTAGACTCGCCGAAATCTGAAAAATTCCCTGTTTCGAGGGTTGAACATAGCTCAATGATAGTACAAGCCCAGTGAGAATGAACAATGGAAAATCATTATACATTGCATTACAGTGGTTTGCATAAATAGTTGCCGCATCATTTTGTGATTTTCATGTTTCAACTATTTGGCCTTGTGTGGGCCATCAACGGCGGAGACCTGCCCTCTGCCAAACTTGCTCTCTCCTCTGTCCCATCTCTCGTCCGGGGTGGCCCATGTTTTTTTTTAAGTACACGCTCGAGACTTGAACAGAGAATTTTGGAACTCAAAGAGTGCTTTTTCTCCTCCAAAACGCCCAACGGAAGGCTCTTGGTGTGGAAAGCCGAGGTCTGCCGCAAGGTACCATCAACTGTCAGAGAAAAAAGGTGCGGCAATTATACATGCAAGACACTGTATTTGCTTCCATTATTATAAATGAATGGGGTGGGACTGTTCGGGCCGATTGTTGATCGAGGGGACCGTGGGATAGAGTTGCCTCTTTCCTTCGTACACGCAGCGCCGAGGCTGCGTTTTGCCCGCGAAGCGTGTACCACCCAATGTTCATTCACCCTGCATTTCGGAAACATTACCCGTAAGTTCCTGCTCTGAATCTTTTGTTCGAATCATTTGGCTAATTCAGCCAAGAGTCCAGCGCAGCATCTTAGCCCGCACTGGCACATGCGCCCCCAGGATATCCACAGCAGAGGCACCTTCAGCTGCCCTGGCTCGGTGTTTGCATCAATCAACCAGACGCACGACAGAGCGCACGGCAGCTGTAGTCGTCAGTCATCAGGCTCACATCCTTGGTTTGTCCTCTTCCTTGTTTAGCAAGTGTTCGCTCATTGACGACGCGTTTACAACCTTAAAAGAACTGGGATGTCGATTTGGGATGTCGATTTGATCTTGGGCAAGGGAATTGGGGGTTGAGTACGAGTAGTAATAGGAAGAGTCACCCACGCCCACGGCTTCGATCACCCGCCATTCACCACCAGGATGATGATTTCGAAGTAGACAGGCGTAACAACTCGAAAATCCAAGTACCATCCACACCTATCACCATCGACTCCTCTTGTTTACCGTTCCATCCCTGGTCTATGTCCTGCTTTGCTCTGTTACTCCCTCCGCCTTCCATACACAAAGAACGAGAGGAATAGCGGTCAAGGAAGAAGAGTCCACTCAGAGAGGAGGATCGAGTCGGTTGACATCACCAGCCGGTATTCCTTCTCGAACGGCGAAGGTCCGACGAGGAACGGCAGCTATGTCAGACATATCTTCCATGTCCTCAAGCAGACACCACCGTCACCTACCCAACCGTCGATCTCGGCGACACTTTCTGCGTGAATGACAATGACCTCGGGCTCTATAACGACCGCACCCGCTACACCGCCGAAAGGTGGCTCGACGCCTAAGAATCGTATCGGGAGTATCAAGAAGTGGTATGCGAGGAGACGGAAGGGAAGCGGTTTAACCTCTTCAGAGGTTGGTACGTTTCTCTATTTTCGTTTCTTTCAAGCCATTTTATAACCTACCATTCCATCCAGCCACCAAATCACAATGACAGGATGCTCCTGACTGCACCCTCCGCGTCCAAAAGCCTCCCTGTCGTCTTTTGCACCTGAACCGTCACCGTCGTCGTCATATCCCTTAACTCCGATTGGTACTTCCTTGATAGCAGATACAACATCAGGAGCCAGCAAGCTGACATCGAGCTACCGATGAAGATCTGCTCCTCGCACCTACTGTTGTCTTCGGCTTCAGTCTCATGGATAAAGTGAGGCGTTAGTTCTTCTTTTTCTCCCGTTTCTCGTGCAAATTTTATCTTTTCCTCGTAGTGGATTTCAAAGTTGAGAAAATTTGCGATATCGATTGGAACACCGACGCATTCGCTAACCTCGTCCTCCCCGACGACCGCAAGTACCTCCTCCAATCCCTCGTCGAAGCGCACCATCAGGAAGTTGGATTCGATGACTTCATCAAAGGCAAAGGACACGGTCTGGTCGTCAATCTGTTCGGCCCACCGGGAGTTGGAAAGACGTTCTCTGCGGAAGCGACGAGCGAACACGTCCGGAGCCCTTTGTATGTCGTTGGTGGGGGTGACTTCGACGGCTGATGCTGCCTTGAGAGGATATTTGATGTTGCCACTGCATGGAAAGCCATCGTTTTGATCGACGAGGCGGATGTGTTCCTCGAGCAGAGGTCATTGCCCTATCTGGAAAGGAACGCCATGGTCGCTGTATTGCACGTTGAAATCTGGAGTTAGTTCTCACTCTTCCACCAACTAACGCAAATTCGATTAGCCTCCGCCACGTCGAGTATTACCGCGGTATTCTCTTCATTGCCACCAACCGCGTCAAAGCGTTCGATGAAGCATTCCTCTCGTGCATCCACGTCGCGCTCCACTTCAGCGAACTCACACAAGAACAGGCGTGGGCCGCCTTCCTCGCGGAGATGGGGCCGTCCGCCAAAGGTGTTGGCACGAAGGCGCAGATCACGGAGTTGGAGAAGCGCAGAATTAATGGGAGGCAGATTAAGAATGCGGTGAGGACGGCGCGCTCTCTTGCTCTGGGTAAGGGGGAACAGATGGAGTATGAGCATTTGCGGATGCAATGGATGAGTTTACGAGGGAGTTTGAGAGGAGGAATGAGTGAATGATTGAGGCTTCGGAGAACAAGATGTAAGATTAACAGAAGAAATTTCAAAACTGTATATATATATCCTCCTTGTACTTGTATCCTTTGCGAAGACAATCTTATCTTATCATGATTAGAAATTGATGACGATGACAACTTCCTTAATACTAATAGTTCATTTCTGTTCTTCCCATGTCACTCACAGAGCTACCACCGGAAATTATCATAGTCATTCTCTCTTTCCTCCCAGTCTCATCGCTCTGCACCGTCCTACGACTGAACAAAAAAGGGTTCTTATTCATCGATGAGAACCAAAACACCATATATCGAGATGCCGCTTATTTGGAAGGCTACATGACTGATCCTGCGACGTTGTTGGAGGGGATAGGCCCAAGAGAAGATGGAATGGAGCGACAAGCTTTATATTCGCGAAGAGTCACAGCTGGACTGTAGGGATGGAAGGATTTTTGTGCGTACCAGAATTACTGTTTGCCAATGGTTCGCATTACGTTGATGTAGGTAGGACAAGGCAATTTGTTGAACACTCTTGGGCGGGACATGCGCCTTCTTCTGTTCTTCCTTCACCCCGCTCGCCTGATCCACCTATTGCGAATGTCCATCAAAATAACCACAAGTATCGTGTGCATCGCATCAAAGTGGACGAGAAAGCAGGGATTATCCTGACCACGTTGGCGGTCTTCTTGTGCGAGACTTAGAAAGTAACGAGGTGCTCTGGGAGCTACCGGTGGTACGCGCTTCACATTCTCGAAGGCGACTGAATCTAACCTTCGTTATTAGTGGCATGTTCGATCGTTCGCCCATCTCGAATACGGCCAGGGCGATGTCATCGATGATGGACGACGGTGGGGCCGGTGTCATCCTATCATTATTAGATCCTCACTCGGCAGTCAACCGAGGAACCAATATATTTAGGGTGCTGTAGAAGTTGGTGTGCCCATTGAGGAACTTGATTGATTGTGGGAGGACATTCCGGAAGTTAGATTCGCGATGATGGAGAGATTGATAAAGCGGTTCCCTGCAGACAGAAAAAAGAATAAAGGTAGGAATTGAAAATGTAAATATATGCACAAAAACGTACCAGCCTTGCGGATTAGCAAGTGCTTGGACCGGGCTCAGGTCATTCGCGGTTATCCTCAGGCAGTGGTATTTCCACAGCGCAGGATGGTGAACAACGCCTTTCTATACCTGACCATGAAGAAAGGGGTATTCAGAGACTAGAGTTGTCATAGAGTAAAAAGCATACCGGTTCAATTGCGAGGAGCTCACGGACGGACAAGTGCTTCACACTCGGAGTATGGAAGGTTAGATCAGGCGCAAGGTTTCCGAGAATATCAAATGTTGATTTGGCGTATTTCTCGAGGAGTAGAATTTGTAGGCTGATATCGCCAGGAAGGCAGGCTGTGGAGGATATAGTTTAGCGGAATGTCACAGTAGATATGAATAAACCCCACAATCTAGAATAATCGCAATTACAAGTCTTTTATTTGTAAAAGCTCGTTTTTACACTCATCTTCTTGAGCAATACAAAAAATGTTCACCTGGGAAGATCGTTATATAACACATTGTTCCGGGGCATCGGCAATCTTAGCAAGGCATCTTTTCGTTCGAGAGTAGAGCTTCTGCGAACACAAAAGAGCACTGAGAATTCATAGGACACCATTGATATTGTGAGAATATGTCGGTACAAGCAATCTAGCTCAATAAAGGGGATATCCCAAGAACGGCTTCGAGGCGCTTCGTGGGCCTATGCTGCATCGAGTCCACATACTTCATCGCAGCAGTCGCATAGACGATTTGTCCAGATGTCTGCTGCACGAGATTCTGAATGGTTTGTTGGGATGGCCAACTTTGGAAGGGATGTAGGTATGAAGTGATTGGGATTGATAGATTTGCTCGAACTTCGACCTCAGAAATTGCCATATTTCGGCGTCGGACTATGTAGGATTCGTCTAGAATGATCATATAGGTCTCCTCGCGCACTTTAGGCCTACATATATTCAAGTTATTCTGTCGCTGGAGGAGGCAGTGACAAAATAATAAGAGTAGGAACTAAACGGGCGCATTTTTACTTGTCGTCTAAGGAGATCGTTCACGAGTTCTCTATCCACCGCTTGGTCACCTTAAACGCGACGCCCTATCACACAGGTAGACATTACTTTGACCTACACCGCCGGCTGGTTCTAACTTCTTGATCTTCCTCCTGTAGTACCAATTCGAGGCTCGAGGTAGTGGCGCCGGCTTTCATGCGGCATCGCTCTGGAACGGCTCTGAAACCGACTCTGGATGCAGGGAAATGCAATATGAACAATAACACGAGCAGCGTACACGCGGCCAGCATCAGCCAAACGACTGATGAAAAGGGTGTAAGAAGAACTCAGTGGGCGATCTGAAGATTCCGGTTGGATTCCGTCACACATTAGTCAGTTCCAGGTTGGGTTGAGGGGGACTGGTGCATCGTTAGGAAGCTTGTGAATAAACGTTGAGGGTGAGTCATTCAATTCTTGGTTTATATTTCGAAGTCTTTCTTCCATCATCAGTCCTTCCTTACCTTTTGCCTTTTTCTTTTCTTATGTTGAAGGCGTCTCAACGCTCTTCAAAGGCATGGTTGCTGATATGGATCGCTTTATAAATAGTATGAGGATGGACTACAACTTCGTCGTTCATTACCCAATTCATACTCGACGTTCGGGCTCACCATCTCAAACGGCAGTAGAATCATAAAACTCATCCAGTCGCAACCCCACTCACGGACTTCTACGAACCCCCCCTCTGTTGAGATTCCAGACTCTTTCTCGAAGAGGACCTACGCCGCTCTTTCACAATGAATGGGTTGTGGAATGGACTAGAAAAAGGGAATGATCAGCTTAAAACACATATGTACTGCTTGCCGAGATTGAACATGCCCATCGACCCACTTCGAATCTGTCATGTCCCTCAACATCACCTCGCACATCTGCAGCGAAATTTTTCTAAAAATGAACCGGGGAATATGGAAGAATATATAGGCAAATTCCTGCCGACCCTAATTGACCATAACGCCGTTAACAAGGTCAGAATGATGTAGTTTGGGGATCCACAAGCCGCCAAGGCAAATACACCCATGATGAAAAGCGTTAAGTTGAGAATGAGATCCTGGAAATTTTGGTTAGATATATTTAACATTCATTGGATATTATTTAAATAGATGGTCAACTTCGGATTTACATAATAAAAGTAGCTGGAGTTAAACTTCATCCATCCCCTTGACTGCGATCTACTTGTTTCTCTGCATTATTGGTAACGTATCCTATCCGATTAGATTAGATCGGTCTGGTACATGTGATCCTGTAGATAGCTGTTTTCCGATGTCATCCGCAATGAAATGGCATGTTCGGCAACCTGCATCCAGCATTTTTCTTCAAAACCACGTTCTTCGCTTTTTCTTATCAAGCCCAAGTGCTCGCGCACTCATGAACCACCACTACGCTAGTTCTTTGAGCAAAAATATCATCCCTGCGAGCGACGAAATAACTATGTCTTCAACTCTTCCGCTACTGGGAGCAAACAACACGAACCGCTTGTCGGCTGCAGGATGGAATTCGACGAGATATTGTTCGAGCTGTTAGACGTTTACGACTGTCGGTGGTTTCTGCACATTGACATCTGGTGAGTTATATTATTATTCATATTCGTAGATTTAAACTCTAATGAAGTCCTATATGTATCTTCCCATCTCCTGCCTCGATTTTGCCTCGGTCTCGGTCTCAGGTGCTTTAGATGCAGATAATATGTACCTATGTGGTACTCAGACCAAACAAATCCTTCAAACCGAGGTATCCACTACGAGGGTACACCACCCTCTTACTTCAGACGACGAGGCCGAGTTTGTCGACCCTTCGGATATCACTGTGCCCCCTGCATCGACATTTATATTTGCCCTTCCCCTACTTCGATTTGTTCCTCCTCATCTGCAGGAGAACCGCCGAACTCACAACTCAGTTCACCTGCTACACCTTGCCATGGACGGAGGACTCCGCGTGGGTATCAATGGACATTCTGTCACCGTCATCGAAAACTACATCTCTGCAGACGATCACGGTTAACAGCTCCAACAACAAAATTTGATTTTCCGCCTCTCATCGCTGTTTGTCAGGCTAAAGTACTCGGTCACGCCACCACCTCGAACACCCGTCGCACGCCACGCTGAACCTCCGCACTCGGAGGCAGCTGGGTTAACGCATAGGAAGTTCATGTGTAAATTCCCGGGGTCATGGATCTTCAGCGTTGCATCTCTGGTTGATGCCTAGTCCATGTTCTAGCTCTTCAACGCCTCCGTGATATTGTGTTTCATTCCGATTTTCTACGTTTCTTTTCCTCTGTCATGAACGGGATAGCCTACCTCCCGTCGATACCCCACATCACTTCTCAGCCCATATCGATTTTGTCAGCCCAGATCAAAACAGCGACAAAACTGGACAAGCGCAATATTCAAGAAACCTGCCCAGGGCCCAGGACCGATTGAAACAACTCCCGATCTATCCGACCTAGTCAGCCCATGAATTCCGGACAGGCGCTAAATCGTATATAACTCGCCTATTCACGCCCTCTGTCGATTTTTTCCGTCTCTTTCTCCCACAATAACGTACACTACCACCACAGTACCACGATCATTATCAACTGACTACTGCCCACAAGCTTTTAACATGAAGACTTCTATCCTTATTTCTATCATCGCCACATGCATCGGTTTACAATCTCTGGAAAACGTTATCCCTCCTTCCATCAGGGAACCTTCACAGGGGGCTATGTTTCGTCGCTACAATATGGGTATATACTCATTCCCTCGTATCTCTCAATGTCTCTGAGATTGTCCTTAACCAGCTCGCGCAATTCTGGGTCGGGTCAGTAGTGATGAGAGTAAGTAGACATCCCTATTTTATACATTGTCCATTGCTGAATCCTATATCTAGGCGGCATCGGCCAGGCTGGAATCGGTCCGGCTTTTGCAAGGCGTGAGTCTATCGGTACGCTCTGCTGGCTTTTTCCTTTTCTTGAAGCTAAAGCGTCGTTCAGACTCGACATTTTTATTGGCCCCTTTCAAACGAGACACGGAGAAAAGAAATGATGACAAAGATCGCCGCGGTATGATAGACTTTTGTTCTCCCGTTAATGTGCTCACAACTTTTGTTCGCCTTCAGATATTCGCCACCTCAACCATGCGCTCTTTCTTAAGCGATTCTTATGCTCCTTCTTTGAATGCGCATGTCAAGGCACTCCCAAGAGGATTTCATTCGCGCTGGTTACCTAGATTGGGTTCGCGGTCGCTAACTCAAATGTTCGACGTCGCCAAGGTCCATAGGGATTTTTTGGAGAGTGCTATCACTTCCGCTGGTAGCGAACGGGTCAGGCCATGTAACGTTGAATCGTGCGTATATTTTTACTTCGTATTTTCGCCAGCGTCTCACGGTATATAATGGCGACATACAACGGCGACAACGACATCCGCGCCTTCATCGACCAGAGTGCAGCTCTGGGGACCATCTCTGCCAGCGCCTTCACGGGGTCAATGCATCATTTCAACAACAGGGTACGGAATTCATTCATTGAAAAATATCTTCAGTATACTCATGCGAACTAGGCTTATACCACAGCGAGCGCCTCCATACTCACTGTCAAAGGTCGCCGTTCCGCATGGATCAATGCGGCCGTTCACAAGGAAAACCCATCAAATTATGCATTCGAGGTACGTTCCTATTTGGTTTCCCCGCAACCTCTATTTCTAATCCATGTTTTGATCCAGACACCTTTGACCCCGAACCACGTCGCCACCCTTCTCTCGAAATTCGTCAACTTCGATTCCTGCCCCGCCGAAAATAGGGACCTCCTTCCCGAAGGCTACCACCCCCACCCCCGACTCTCTCTCGCCACGCCCCGTCCCAGGAGAGGAAGCCGAGATCTCCTTCCCTTATCCCGAGCTTGGGCAGGGCGAACGCCTTTACGCAGCCTTCATGGCTGGTGCTGAAACCATCTTTGCCCGTATCACCGAGTGGGAAAGGGGCATGGACGATGGCTCTGGATCGCGCCCCCAAGGTAAACGCAATAGCAACGGCAAGTTCCTGGGCGGATGGCCCAGCAACGGCAACCGCGATGGCATCCGTAACAAAAACGCAGGTGATGGCCACAGGGTTGAGACCAACCACCACGATGACCCCAACCGCGATGATGGTCGCAAGAATGAGAACGACCATCACTTCGACAATAGCATGGGCGATAAGGAGAAGGATGATAGGAATCGCAAGGACGAGAACGATCGGAAGGACGACAATCGGAATGATGACCACGACAACGAGAGAGAAAAAGACCACAATCGCAAAGACGGGAACGACCGCAACCGTAAGGACCGCAATCGTAAGGACGGGAATGATCACAATCGCGTGGATGACGGCAACCACATTCGTATGAACGGTGACAACCATAATCGTAAGGACAGAAACGGCCACAATCGCATGGACGAGAACAATCGAAATCTCAAGGACGAGAACGACCGCAATCGCAATCACGAGAACGACCACAATGAGATGCACCGCGGCAACAACTTCAACAGCAACAGTCCCTGGAATTTCGCATCCTCACCCACTTCGATAGCAATAACAACCGTCGGTTCTTCGTCGAGATCCCCCGCGACCTCGCCACCAAAGGCAGCATCTTCGTCGTCGCCGTCAAAGGACGCGACAACGTCGGCGAGATTCGCCTTGATGAAGGGAGCATTGTCGCCGGGCTTGCGTTTGCCAATTTCCCGTTCGACGCTTGGAATAATCCTATTGGTCATTAAGTGCGTTGGGGGTGGTATACTGGAGCGGGTGGGGTTGGAGGTGTACATGAGAGACTATCCTACAGGGTTAAAACACATCGATGGACGTTGCTCGGAGTTCCTCGGCCTAGTGCTTACTCTTTTTACTTCTCTCTTTTTCTGTTCCGCTAGATTGATTTGATACCATACGATACCCGCACATGTATTTATACCTATTTCCCGAACACGTATTTTTTGATTGATTTCCTTTCCTCTCAAAGCGTTCAGAATATACAGGATTTGGGAACTCCATATTTTCGTAAATTTTCATAGAGCCGAGGCGTTTTGCGAATAGAAATAGACAGAAGGAAGTTCATCCACCCATGGTTCAATGGGTTGGATGCAAGCCGTTTATGATCCACCACACACATTAACCGCAAACAATTCCGTTATGTGTGAAATACATGAATGTAGTGTTAAACAATCTTTGACTTATGCTTTGGCGTTATAGGCAAAGGCATACAGAGACTCAAGCGACGCTCTCTCTTTCGTATCGAGGGCTTTGGTCCGGAACTGCATCCTGCATCTCTTGCAGAGTGGCGGAGTGAGCTGCCGTGTTTCCATCTCGACGAACGTTGTTGAAAGAACATAAAAATTCGAGGGCTGAATTTGTCGGGGGGAATTGAACCGCGCTTATTGCTGGACTGTTGCGCAATATTTTGAGGAGTTCGGCGATGGTCCTTTCTCCACGAAGTTCCTCCCAGCTGTCGTGGTGGAGTAATTCCAAAACTTTCTTCCGCGCCGCGTCGAGCAGCACCCTGAGATGCAGGGGCGTCAAGGCCATGGTGAGCTTTTAAAAACGGATGAGTAAAGAGCGCGGATACATGTCAAGAAATATGTACCCGCTTGATCGACTCCATGTCATCATTGCTACGTGCAATATGACGCTCAAGAGCGACTGTGAGATTTCGATTCTTCTCCGCCAGTCCTGCGTTCTCATCGGCCAGCTCATTGACCCGTTTTTGCAGGCGCTCGTTGTGCGTGTTCAGCCCATTGACCTGGTTTTGCAGGCGCTCATTTTGCGTGTTCAGCCCATTGACCTGGTTTTGCAGGCGCTCATTTTGCGTGTTCAGCCCATTGACCTGGTTTTGCAGGCGCTCGCTGTGCGTCTTCAGGCCCCGAAACTCGTCTTTGAGTGACTTGAATTCCGTCTGCAGCAACCCCAGAGCTGTTTGGTCTCACCGAAATGTTCAGATTGATCGAGACAAAAACACCAAACTAGCACTTACTATCTTTCCAATTACTGATTCGATCTCTAATCAGGGACTTCTGATGGTCGCCGGCGGGATGAACAAGGAGGGTTAGGGTAGTGTACACAATCACCGCGAAGTGACTGCGTTAATAGAGAGGGGAACGGGGCAAGGGGCCTCGATTGGACAATTGGCGAGTTGGGGTC
>Ga0307517_10006679_pt1 | contig 16994 bp, 8 predicted proteins | sample 23_EM_MG_FD_194515 | JGI IMG/M metagenome (GOLD analysis project Ga0307517, IMG submission 194515) | Populus trichocarpa ectomycorrhiza microbial communities from riparian zone in the Pacific Northwest, United States - 23_EM | ecosystem: Host-associated > Plants > Roots > Unclassified | place...
ATTAAAATAAAAATTATCAATATTTTGGTATTCTTCGTGTTTTACATTTTGATCTTATTTCTTTTAATTCAATATGTTTACCATAATTTCAAGTATAATTTCATTTAATTAAGTCATAAAAGGATTCAACTAAAAGGAAAAAAAAATCAAAAATAAAATAAAATAAAATAATTCAAAACCTGTATTTTTAAATTTAATGATAATATATATAAAAAAAAAACCTCCAAGAGACGTGTATATATATATTTTTTTAAGTGCCGTAATTTTTCTTCTGATTCCTTCCGTATTCAGACAAAACCACTAAACAATTTACAAACTAGTGACTTCTAAAGTGACACCATGTCTAATCACTTACTTAACATGCTTATAAAGTGATTCGCACTCAAATTCAAAAGCTTTCCAAGGGATTTATCATTAATGTGGAACTTCCTTCAAATACAAAATTCCTTTCTAATCTCCATCTTTTTGCAAGGGTAAGATGTTTCCTCGTTGTCCCTTTATCATTGACTTTAAGTGAATAACGACAAAGTTGCATTAACTCTTAAATTAAAAATAAAAATTTCCCATCCAATAAAAGAAGAAGAAGAAATTGATAGAACATAGGCCAGGTTCATTTTCCTAGAGGTTCCATCCATCGTAGAGTTTTGCTAATCTAGATAGATTTGGATTTGATTTTCATATATTTTATCTGAACAACTAGGGTTTATACATCCAATTATACAAGACAGCCATATAAAATATATTTTCTTAGATACATTGACATAACCTTATTTTTAACGACCACCTTGTATAACAACCTAATGGATTCGAAGTCATATCGAACATGTACCTCTGTCTTGTTCGTGGAGGTCGGTCCACATTAAATAATAATCCTACTTCATATTTTAACCTGATACCTAACCTTACTACCAACAACAACAACAACACATGAGGCTGGATGGACACAACTAGGGGTTCTGTAAACCTTTGTTTGGCAGCTTTGACATAGAAAAAAGTGCTGTCTGGCTACTGGACCTGCTCGAACGCAAGAGTTTGGTAGCCTGTGCCCACTACGAAGAAGAGTTCAATAAACAATGGCCCAGAAAACAGAGGGAGGTAGTTGAGAGAGGAGCAAAGAGAGATGTCGCTGCATAAACACTCTATTTGGCTGCTCCAGCAAACTTTCTTACATAGATGATAACTATATTAAGAGGCAATTACGAAAGCGCAGTTCACAGATATTCACTAAAACGCGGTGCTAAAGTAGGTCTTAGCAACGTTATTACACAGGATTTGCTGCACCTTGTTGTTCATGGGCCCAACACAACGTGGTGTTTTAAACTGGCTAACAACAGTTCCTAATCCTAGGTAATGCTCCAAAATCTTCAGGAAGGTTCCTCTCCAAACGACTCGGAGCTCGAGGGGTCCAATGGTTTTGACCTTTCGTGAACTGACATAGCCTGCATCAACAAAGGATCGGTCCAAGCAATTGCAACACTCTTGCAACACCTCCTCGCTAGCTTCGCCACTAATTTCCAGAAAGATAACATAGCGGCCAGGGTCTGTGGATACTTCAACCAGACTGCTGAAGTCAACTACTTCAAGTTTTTCCTCAGCTAACAGCTTGCCAGCTTCTTCTACAGACAGCTGCAAATCTTTCTCGGTGTTCTTATCAATGTTTATGGAAAGGATAAGGTTCCTCCTGCATACAAATTTAAGCTCTGGGGTTGAGTTATGGAAGCCCATAACCCTCACCACATCTCCCAGCCTGTACCTGTACAACCCTGCAGTTCACAATCAATATCAAAATTAAATAAAAGAAGTTCTCCCATGGTGTGGACCCGCTTTATTTTCAATCACATAACAAAATATGTCACATTGACATTGAATGATTCAATTTCCTATCTATGTTTTAAATAAATAAAAACGTTGACAGGTCGAAGTTCAGAGCAAAAGATTACAAATAAGAAATACTTGCAGATCAGTTGTTAATTTTCCCCCTTCCAATACCTAAAATGCAAGACTTCTATAGTATCATTTTAATAACCCACAAGTCACTTTCGTTTTGAGAGAAAATGTGATAAAAATTATTTTTTAAAATATTTTTTATTTAAAAATGTATTAAAATAATATTTTTATTATTATTATTATTTTAAAATTAATTTTAACATTAACTTATCAAAACAACCCTAAACACTAAAATAATTAGTTTAAAATAAAAAAATTAAATTTTAATAAAAAAATACAACCTTAAAAAGGGCTAAAGACCATAAAGAAAAAACATCATGGTGTTTTTTTACTTCAAATTATTTTTTTTTAGTGTTTTAGATCATTTTAATATAATATGATGATATCAAAAATAATTTTTTTTAAAATAAATTATTTTAATACCTCTATAATTTACAAATTAAAAAAATACTTTAAAAACCAATCTCCATCTCCAAATAGCATCTGCAAAGAAGACAACAGAGAGTACTCACCCAAGCTTAGACGGGTCAACAGATAAAGCAAAGCTTCTGCACTAGTGAATTCAAAAATTGTTGAAAAGAATGTAAAAGACGGGGCTATTGGCCTGTTCTGGATAGGCATTTATATAATGGAATGGAGTTTCAATCTTCAATTCATGTCAACATTGTGGATACGCAGCAAGCAATTATTGACCCCAACAAATAATTTCAAAGAAGAAGTAATCTAAGAGGAAAAACTGCGAGTACCTGCAAAATTGGTGACGACGATCTCATAATCTTCACCAATCTTGACTTCAGTCAGACCCACTGGCTTGGATTCCTTATACATGCACTCAGCGTTGTCCTGAAGAGGAATGAATTCAAAATATCCAATATTAGGAAGTACAGCAAAAGTAGCCAACTCAGGGGGCAATTTTGGATTGACATTCGCTGCAATCCACCCTTCTGAAGAACCATAATCAGCACTCATCAATGGCAGCTCCCCTGCATAGTGCCTCAATTTCTTCAGATAAGGCTCCATTGACCCAGTCATTATCCCATAGATGTACTTAGCATTGGGGAATAATTCTGGTATTAAACCATACCAATTACTCAATCCTGAGCATTTTTTATAGATTAAATCAGCCAATTCAGGGTTTGGCCTAAGCAGTTTCCGCATTGCCATTCTGACAGAAAGGGCAGTGACTCGGCTGCTTAATTCCCCATCACGTATATCATTGCAGAGCTCCTCCCAGACTTGTTCAAATGTCCGGAATGCAAGGACAATGCTATGAGCAAACGTAGAGAACACAAATTGAATTTCTTCGCGAAAGAGTAGCCCGCATAAGAGATGGCAGTATAATGATTGGTGGAAATCAGGACCAAATATTACTTCATCAGGGCTGCAGCATTGGAACTGAATTGCCTTCATTCCACTTTTGTATTTCGAATTGCGGAAGAGATTTGTTGTGGCAGTTCCTGCACCTAAACCCCCTTTTGTTTTCCCTGGCTTGCTGCTGTAGACAAACTGTAATGACTTTCCTTTCTCCAGGGGGAATTCTCTGCATTATACAATCCTCCTTGCGTCAACAGCGAGCTAATAACTAAACCTTGTTTCTTAATTATTTAAACAACAGATAACAGAATCCATATTATCCAACAAAATAGTCTCATCTTCTAGCAAAAATATAAAAAGTTCTGTATAATGGGGGAAAAAAACGAACTAAAAAGCTCTTCTAATAAAAGACAATTCCTTGCTAATACCTGTTTCTGAAAGCAAAAGAAGTTCTATATATCTGCAAGGTGTTTTCCATCAATTCATCGTTGAAAGGTACAAACTTTCTCTTACCCTGAGTAGTGCCAGAACTGCAAAAATTCAGATTTTCTCGAAAATTAGAGGCTACGCTTACACGATTCCAAAAACAATTAATTGAAATCATGAAATATGCATACCTCAAAGACATGTCAGATATGGGTTTCCCAGTGAGAATGGAAGAAGAATCACCTTCAGCAATTCTGTGAATATAAGCTTCCAAGTCTTTGTGAGTAACAAGTGGAACACAAGACTTGAAACTCTCAGGGTCAGTCTTTCCATTAAGACCCAAGTTCTGCAAATACTCAGCAGATCCATTCTCTTCCAAAATCTTCTTCAGAGTTTCTCTCTGAACACCTCCAGCATCTTTAGTCAATGCTTCAAATTCCTCTATCACTTTATTAGTGTTAATTCCTTCCATTTTTTTCTCTAGCATCCTCACTTACCCTTTTGAAAACTGCAATCAAAACATCAAAAAGAAAGAAGAAAACATACTTTAGCAGTCATATAATAATAGTACAGTAAAGGATAAATGATCAAGATCAAGCTTGTACAATTGTTATCATTGAATAAAACGACAAATAAGGTTGGTCGATCGGTACTTGCAAATCAAACAGTGAGAATATACAGAAGGTAGACATGGACATGGGGCAAGAAGACAAAAGCTATCTATGGTACATTCATTTAACCAAAAACACTTGAAAGTGCAATGTTTTTAGCACATCACTTCGGAGCAGAAAATACAATGGACAAAAATGGAATTCAATACGTTGAATCTTTCACGGATTACTATTTTGTGTCCCAGTAAATCAAAGACCTCCGACAAACGCAATTTCCAGTTACTCTCAAGTCTCAAACGACCATAATAAAAGAAGAGGCAAAAGTCAAAATTTTAGTTTATTTTCTTTATCTCAAAGTTTTTCTCTGCAAATTCAATAAAGAGAAAACATGGAGGAACTCAAAGGTTGGCTAAGAAGAGATATAGAAGAGAGAGTCAAAATCTATAAGCAGCAGCAGCAGGTTTGTAAAGGAGATAAGATTCACAGGGATAAGTGTAAAGCTTTCGTTCTTCTTTTTGACGATGGTCAATTATTTGGTCAACGTTCGGGAAATTTCCAGGAAAACGTTTCTTCCGTCGATTGCCATGAAACAAAATGCAAAGGATTTACATGTACAAATGAGCTCAAGTCCCTACATAGTTTCCTGTTACAAAGAATATGAAACAGAAAACAAAACAAAAGGGACTATTTTTGTAAAAGACGAAAAAGAAACAAGAAGAAAGTTAGACAGAAAAAAGAAAAAAAAAATCCATAAGCAACAACAGCGAAAGCCAAAGGTTCTTTTATGATTGTAAGAGTGAAAATTAAACAGAATCAAGATTCAAGACAGACAAACCAAATTATCGTAAAAAAGGAAAAGAAATGAAGCAGCAGCAGCAGCAGAAGAAGAAGAAGAAGAAGAAGAGAGACAATACCTTTGACAGAGAAACAGTTAGTTATTTATAAGGGAAACAACAGGTGGAAGTGGAAGAAGAGAAGTAGGGGGTGTTGTTACTGTTTCGCCGAGTTCTAAGCTATCTTTGTTTTACTCTCTGTCACTCTGCTGCAGGTGTTTAAAACTTAAAAAGACATTGGAGAGAATGTAAGCTTTAAGGAAATCAAATGCAGAGAGAGAGAGAGAGAGAGAGACTCTATGCGGTTTGTTTTTGGGAGTTTTTGATGAGTAGTAGATTCTGTTTTTGGGTGGTCTGTTTTATAGGCAATTACTATGCTCTACTCTCTATATGCCTCCCCCTCCTCAACTGCCGTCCACTTCTTCCTACTCTTTCCCTAATTCCCATTATCGCCTTTACTTTTCTATTATATTACGGGGAAAAAACAAAACAAACAGTGCCTAACCTGGGTGCTTGTCAAATGACGGTTATGGCCTTGGTGAAGTCGAGGAATTGGTCGCCAACTTGCCATTTCTGTAATTATTGCCTGGTGTCGTGGCATGTTTGGTAACGTGCTATTAGATTTTTTAGAAATATATTAAAATTGATTTTTTAAAATAATTATTTTTAATATTACTATATCAAAACTATTTAAAAATATTAAAAGAAATTAATGTATAAAAAAATTATATAATTTTTACGAAAATATTTTTCAAGGTGAAAACAAATCAGCCTGGTGCAGATTAATTTTACTCAATATTCTAGTGCCGATTAGGGGTGATTATTTTCGGTTCGGTTCGGTTTTTATTAAAAAAAGCAACCAAACCGAAACCGGGTCAAACTGACCGGTTTCGGTTCAGTTCGGTTTGGTTTTTCAGGGTAAAAACTGGTTCAAACCGGTTTGGCTCGGTTTTTCTGGTTTGGCTCGGTTTTCTCGGTTTTTTCCGGTTTTAGCTCGGTTTTTTCGGTTTGGCTCGGTTTTTTAGGTTTTGGCTCGGTTTTTTTCTGTTTTGGCTCGGTTTCGGTTCGGTTTTTTTGGTTTTTTGCTTATAAAACTGAACCGGCCGGTTTTTTTAAAATTTTAATTGGTTTAATCGGTTTTTTTTGTTCGGTTTTTTCGGTTATTTTTTTTAATTTTCTTAATTTAACCAGTTTTTTGATTTTTTTATTGACCTCTAATGCTGATTCTAAAGTGGGTCCAAACGAAAAGCATGGATTCTAACTTAACATTGAATTTTGATGATGATTATTATTTTTTTATAATAAAAAATTCCGTAAATTCTCGTCTCGGCAAGTGATATTTTTGGACATCACTAAGATTTCTTCCCTTTGAGAAATTTTATCTGTGATATTATACTGTATAATCTTAGTTTACTTAATAAATTCGTACCTTTATGTGATAACCACCTTCCCTTAATTAAAGGCTGAAAAAAATATTAGTACATGGAGATCGTGTCTGCGTTTATAGAAGTGTTATTAGTGTTTTAAAATACGGTAAAGGTTATTTTTTAAAATGTATTTTATTTATAAATATATTAAAATAATATTATTTTTTATTTGTAAAATTATTTTTTGATAACATCACATTAAAATGATTCAAAAATTAAAAAATATTCAACATTTTTAAAAAATACAATCCAACCGCAATGTCAACCAAACACATATTCATCTCAATTCCCAACTATCCATAAACTTCAAACAATTGCTTTTTAAATATGTGTGGTGTTAATTTTAAATTGTTTTAATGTACTGATATCAAAAATAATTTTTTTAAAATAAAAAATATATATTATTTTAATATATTTTTAAATAAAAAATATTTTAAATTAAAATTATTACAATATTTCCGGATACGACCATCACCGACAACAATAGTGGGATTACCTCGTGGAGTTTGTGGCATTTATTGTTGGGTTTGTTTTTAATCAAAATCATGGATCCAAAACCTCTAGCGTGTGTGTGTGTTATATCTCAATAAATAAAACTTAAGAGATGGAAGTCAAATTAAATTACAATTAAGGTTCAAAAAGTAATTAAATCGCAATAGATTGAAGAATGTGAAATGGAAAGTCTTCTCGTCTAAATGTCTACCATCGCCTTCTCAATACGTATCTGACCAAGAATTCCATCTAAAATATGTCAGTATTGTTGGTGCCGTTGTTAAACAAATCGTTGATCCTTTCATTTGAATTTGACTTGATGTTAAATATTTTTATTATGAATTATATATTTATTTTATAATGATTCATTAAAATATTTTAAAAATTCAATATATTTGATTTTTTATTTAAAGGGATGTTACATAAATCTTCACTTGAATAATTTTAATTTATTTTTATTGCATCAATTATCAGCTTATTATTCTCATTACCATCTATAAACTCATATATATTACTAGAATTATAAGTTGAGTCAATCATCCTATCTAACATGATTTTTTTAAGGAAAATGGAGTTCTTTGTGTGCAAACCAATTTCAATATTTCTTAATGAACCTTATTTTAAGTAAATGCTTCATCGCAACATCTTTATGATGAAAAATTTTTGTTTACGCACTTGCACATGGACATCTAATTTCACCCTCATTAAATATTCTTTGGATTATAAAATACAATATTAATAAAATCTTCAACATTTTTAAGAAAATCTTATCTATACAACATTCACTTGACCCATAATACTTTCAAAAACGATCATTCATTACTTATGAAATCTATATAAAACATTGATGACAACATTTACTAATAATATAACTATCAATAGCAAATTAATTTTTTTATTAAAAATAAATTCACAATCCAATAATTATCAAACACTTCATTTGTTGAAACATATTAAACTCTAATTGGTATCAATTCCACACAAATTCAAATTTCCATCAAAATCTCAACTAAACAATAAATTTTTTTAAAAAAAAAAATAATTGGTGCTCAACTAATTATCCATCATTTATTCAATTCAAATCTATCCAACCTAAATCAATACCTTTTAATTATTATCAATTCCACAAAAATAAAATTTTTCTAAATTTCCAACTTAACAATAAAATTGACAAAATATAATTAGTACCCACTGAATTACCCATCATTTCTTCAATTTTGCACGTCTAAGTTACAAAATCAAACTCAATTTCATCAAATAAAAAATAAAATCCATTTCTCCCTATTCTCAAACAAAGCCTAAAACACAAATCATATATTAATACAATAAAATTATCAAGGAAAAAGTTGTAAAACACTTAAATATGCAAGCAAACTATAAATACTATTCATAAATTAACTTAAAACATAAATGAGTAACAAAGAAATAGGTGGGTTTGTTTAGTGGAGTAAAGCTTGACAAGAAATGAAACTAATAGAGGGAAGTCGACACTATTGATAGATGTAGGTCAACACTAGAGGGTTGGGTAGCCAGATTTGTAAAGGAGTGGTTGAATTTGCTAATAAAATGTGAAAGAGGGGCTATTATTTTTCTATAAAAGGAAGAAGAAAAAGAAGAAATGGTTGAGATAGGAGGAACTATCAGGTTTTAATTTATTTAAAATTTCTAAGGAAATTTCCATTCACGATTCTATTGGCATTGCTAACATGTTAAATTGCCGATAGAATTTTTATTGTTTTCTCTATTTTTTTTCTATTTTGTCATTATTTCCATTGGAAATTACGAACAAAAATGTTCCATCACCATTAACATTAAAATATTTTCCTCTAGCGTTTCCATTTCTTTTTTTCTAATTTTATGGTAATGAATAGTCTTTTAGATTATAAAAAATTATTTTTTACCAACTTGGTTTGGGTTTATAATTCTTTTGACTATGAATAATTATTTTGTGTCAGTCCACTATTTTGTCGAGCTTATGAATAAAAAGTTTGAATAGTCTTCATTTTCAACCTGAATAGTTAAGCCTAATGATAAAAGAGTTTTATTTTGGTAATTACCATAATTAATTTTATATCAATTTTGGTTCCAAAACAATTTATAAAAGAGGGTTGAAAGAAAAGCCTTTTTGGATAGTTTTGAACGGATTTTACAGAATCTTGACATTCTTTTTCACCTAAGTTTTTAGCTTAGTTTTCTTAGTTTTAAGCTATGTTTTTATCTAATTATGCAATTTTGCTTGCATCAATAGGAGCAATAGATCCGAACTTTCACAATAATAAATATTCAACCTAATATCTCTAAGTACTTGTACTCTACATTCATTTAGTTTAAGGATGTGTGCTAGGATTATTATTTTTTTATATCTCTTTCGTAAGATTTAATTAATGCTTAGTGTGTATACCAATATTTAATTTTGATATTAATTGCAAGTTTATATTAATAATATATATTTGCATGACATATATGATACTCAATCATTCTTTTACAAGATACCCCGACCATGTCAAAGATAAACAACAACTTTGTTGGGACAAGGTGCTGAGTTGATGATGTTATCCACGTCTTTACTCTATGTTTAGATTAATTAGAACTTCATATTTGGAAGGTCTATCACTCAACCATTTATCCAATTCTTTTTTTAATTTAAAAACATGGTAAAAGAAAAACCTTGTAATTACAAGACATATCATTTGACATTGCGATTCAAATATTTTTGAAAATATTTCTTATTTATATTTTAAAATGTTTTTAATGATTTTAACATGAAGATATCAAAATTATAAAAAAATAATTAAAAAACATCGATTTAATGACGAAAAACACTCCAAAGAAGAACCTTCAACTGCATTAATTAAGAAAACGTTGATTTATGATGTTTATAGGCCAGGGATTTAAGTTTTAGGAGCTTGATGGGGGGTTTTTTATTCATAGTGTATATCTAAACAACACAATATACATGTTCCTGGTAAGTTTGCGTCTTGAAGTTCTATGTGACTATTTTAACAAGCATCTAGCAAGTCCAGGGTTGACAAAACGTGTTGAGCGCATGATTTTTGCTGTGAGATATTCAATATCTATTACATTATAACCAGCCATTATGAATGGTTTATCATGAATGTCCTCGTGGTGTTCATAGAAAACGTCACCGTAACAGTATGCTGTCGTAGTATTAGTATAATTTGAAAAAACCATTACCATACAACTTTGCTAGCATTTTATTGCTGCATTTGCCCGGATATATATGGATTGTTTATACCTGATGCTAAAAGTCTGCCCTAATTTATGCTACTCAATACACATAGTTATTATTGCTACTTCGAAAGTCATGTATGAATACCGACAAGGACAGATAGTGGCACCATTTGTAATTTATGAAATTTTCAGATTAGTTTAGGGCATGCGTGACCTGTTCGAGTTATTTAATAAGTCAATAAATGAGTTTGGTTTAAATCTTGTCTCCTTAATTTGTCATATTACTCATCATCAATCTTGTACCATGCAAATAAATATAATAAAAAAATATTGGGGATAGTTTATTTTCATTACATAATTTGTTAACCCCTCCCTATGATATATCTTTATTATTTAGATCGATCAAGGTATCTTATTTATTTATGTTTTTTAAATGATTATATAAAATATTGATTTTAAAATTATATATAAAGAATATAGCTAAAAATAGAAAATCTTCCTTTTTATAAAATATTGATTTTTTCTTGTTTTTTTTTTCCAAATCACCAGTATAGTTTATTTATTTCAAAAACTATAATAGAACTTTGATTTTTATATATTTATTTTTTTTATTTGAATTAATAATTAGAAAGTAATATTTAAATAAAATCAATTGATTCGCTCAAAATAAATTACTCCAAAGTTATATAAAATAGAAAGGGTAATATAGTTTATTAATAAAATTTATAATAAGTATGGAGTAAGATTAACAACTCATGAATTAGGAATAACACCAATTAAAAAAAATATAGATGTGAAACTTATGTATTTCTTATCATTGAATATCTCATTAAAAAATATTTTATACAAGCTTTTCTTTTTCTTCTCCAAAACTCTTATGCAAACTTATTCTTATGAACTAATTAATTTAAAAGCTTTTCAAATGGCCTAGCTCATAAATCTAGTCAAACTTGGTCAAACGTAAATTTGAGTAAATTGTTGTTTGTAATAAAATTCATCACCATCATTTTTTTGACAAAAAATTAAATGATTTACGTGGATATTAATAGGTCCAATTCTCTTCAAGGCTAGTCGTAAAAATTAGTGGATTGTTTTATGTTAAGATGGAATAAAAGTGGTGGCTAATGTAAAACTATGAAGTAAATTTAATTATATATCCACTCCAAGAAAAGTAAGTAAAAGGATAAAAGGTTTAGATATAATTTATTTAATTGATCCGGATTATGATGATAAAAATTATAAACACATTATATATTTATAGTAGTATATAAATAACCACATATATAAAAATAAATAAATAACTAATTAACAAATTTTATTATCTACATGTCAACTCCATCTTTTCCCACTTGTATTCTCATTCAACTCCCAATTTTTTTAAATAATCTAAAGAAATTAGTTTACCTTGTCAACGTGGATAAGTTTTACTTGCCTTGCCATATCCACTTACCTTGTCTTACCTGGCAAATTAAAGGCCTCAACAATGCCCCGTACTTTTCTTTTGAATGAAGATCAAGAATTCAATAGAATAATACCTTTTATTTATACTCACTGTAATCAATTATGATGCATCAGCATTTATTATTTTGTCTGGATATAACCTTCCAAAGAATAAAATAAAAGAGAGGATAATAATTCATTTTTTACGCTCAACCAAGCACCAGCTACCTCGCTAAGAATAAATTAATTAAATTATCAAAATCAATAAATTAATTAAATATTTCATATATCAGCTTATCCATGAAACTTTGGGATAAACTCGGACTTGCGTGGCTAATTTGTTTAACCAATGCCAATATTAAACTATGCATGAAACATGGGGAGTTTGACTAGGAAATAGGAAAGATAATAATTTGTCCTTTCAAATATATTAATTAATGTTTCTAACATGTCAAAGAAAACCATTACGTCATTATTGCACGGTGGGAATCGCCAGTAATTAATTACTTACTGAGTGTCAAATAAGGAAAGAATTTATATTTTATATATACAGTAAAAGTAAACGGTGTTTTCCTACAGATAGTATAATTGTCAATTTTGCTAAATTGCTTTTTACTATAGTGATGGTAAAATTGTATATTTCACCTATTTATCTTCATTTTTTTATGTAATATTTTTTAGTTTTTTATTTTTTTCTTTATAATTTTTTTAAGAAAATTATTATACAAAAACAAAAAAAAAATAGTGTTTTACTATAGTAATTGCAACATTATTCCATTCTTTTACTACATTAAAAATTAGCTTGAGATTTTACATATTTTTATTAACGCATTTAATCTTTACTATAGTTTATTATATATAAGTATTAACCTTTTGATTCACGGTTATATTTTTTACTTGATATCAAAAATCACATTAATAACACCTACACATTAATTATTTTGCATTAGAAAAAAATTAGTCGACTTGCAGTGAGGTGAGTTGAATAAACATTTTAACACTTTGCTTTTTACATTTATTGGCACAAATAGTTCTTGATGTATTTAATTAAATGCATGTATAAGAGTTTTGTTTTATAATTAGAATTAAAAAAAATTTTGAAAATTTTACATATTTAGTTTATTGCCAAAAAATTATTACCCAATCCGCAACGAAGCGTGGGTCAAATAATTAGTAACAACTAGATTAATATTATTTTTTATTAAAATTATTTTACTAGAAGCATAAAATACAGCCCAAACCGGTTGATTTGATGAGATTTTTCTTATGTTCGGAGAAACCATGTCTTCAATTATTCAAATAAATTAGTAAGCTGTAGGGTTATTTTTTAGAAATGCCGATCTTTATTGTTGATGAATTTGTGCAGAAAATTCTTCCTTCATGACATCATTTCTTGGTTTCTTCTTTCCTTCGTACTAATTAGTACTTTTTTTAGGCCTGTTTGTTTGGAAAGCAGTTTTTAAAAAATTATTTTCTAATTTTTTTTATATTCATTTCTTTATTATTAAAAAAATTGATTATTTTTCAGTTAAAAAAAATTAGCCTAGTTATTTCTTATTATTTTTCAAGAAAATATTTTTCATTTATTTTAAGTGGAAAACACTTTCTACAAGTTGTAAAAAAATTTAAAATATCTAGTTATTTGTTAATTATATCAAATTTTATCCTCAATCTTTTGATTGCTATATATTTAATTTTAATTTTTTTTAAAATTTTATCTCTTAGAATTTAATTTATTTTGATTTTATACTAACTTTGATCCTCATTCTTTTTATTGTTATTTTTTTTCTTAATTGAAAATTTTAATTTATCAAATTTGATCCTCATTATTTTTATTGCTATTTGTTTTATTTAAAATAATTTTTCAATTTCATCATTTTTCAATAATTTAATTTGTCTTGTTCGGTATTTATTTTTTTATTACTATTTATTTTGTTTGAAATAATTTATGAAATTAGATTTTTTTAATTTTATCATCCTTCAATTTTTTTTATCTATAAGATTTGATCCCTGTTATTTTAATAAACTTAAAAAAAATATTAATAAGTTATTTTCCAGATATAGTCAAACACTGAAAAATATTTTTCAACTCATTTTTCATAACACTATCAAACATAAAAAAATAATTTACTTTTCAATGTTTAAAAATATATTAAAAAATATTTTTCAATTAAAAGAAGATTTGACTTGGTTTCCATAAAAGTGTTTTCCATTTATTTCAAGTGAAAAACACTTACTAGAAGTTGCAAAAAAAATTAAAAATATAGTTATTTTTTAATTTTATCAAATTTTATCCTCAATCTTTTGATTGCTATATATTTTATTTTTATTGTTTTTCAATGTTTTCCTTAGAATTTGATTTAATTTGATTTTATACCAACTTTGATCCTCATTCTTTTGATTGTTATTTTTTTCCTATCATTTTCTTAATTGAAAATTTTAATTTATCAAATTTAATCTCCATTCTTTTTATTGCTATTTGTTTTATTTAAAATAAATTTTCAATTTCATCATTTTTCAATTTATCTTGTTTGGTCTTTATTTTTTTATTACTATTTATTTTATTTGAAATAATTTATGAAATTATATTTTTTTTTAATTTTATCATCCTTTAACTTTTTTATCTATAAGATTTGATTCGTATTTTTTTAATAAACTTGAAAAAAAATTAAAACACTAACAATTATTTTCCAGCTAATTTTTCATGATATGGTCAAACACTAAAAAAAAATTTCAACTTATTTTTCATAACATTATTGCACATCAAGAAATAATTTACTTTTCAATGTTTTACTTTTTATAAAAACTACTTTATAAAAAAAAAATTATTTTCTAACATTCAAATAAGTTATAAAATTGTTTATTCCAAAATTCACCACCATCCTTTAATGAGAAACAATAAAAGTGAAGTTAATAGGTGAAATCTCTTTAAGAGTAATCATAGTGATCAGTGAAGTTATTTTTTTATATTAAAATAAAATAAAATTATTTGATTAAACTACTTCTAGAAAAGCAAATAAAGGAATAAAAAGTAAAGATATAAATTGTTTGATAGATATGGATGATGATAATAAAAATTACAAACACATTAATATATGGTAGCAGATAGATAACCGACACATTGATAGAGACGAGTGACTTGTTTCTTATTTTCAGAGTATGCTCGGCAATATAGCTTCGCTGTATTTTCTTTTTAAATAAAAATATTTCAAAAAACAACAATCAAATTAAACCATTAAAACTGACACGACTTTTGTAAACAAACCAGGACTTTTCACTGTTTACTTATTGAAAAAGGATACAAGGCATTCGTTCAACTTTTCGGCTATTGTCGAGTAGTAAAAGTAATCATGCTTTAATCATAGTACGTTAACTAAAAGGCAAAGAATAATTGGAGACCTTTAATGAGTCCAGCTCACAAAAGAAATGTTATTAAATCTCGTGACTTTCTTTTTCTCCTCTCTTTTTTTTTTTGTTGGGAATAAAATCAACGCTGGTGATTAGTGTCGTTAGGCGAGATTAAGATCGTGGTTGTGCTTGTTTTTTAAAGTATTTTTTACTCGGAAATGTATTAAAATAATATTTTTTTTATTTTTTAAAAATTATTTTTGATATCAGCACATTAAAATAATCTAAAAACACCAAAAAAATATTAATTTGATGCAAAGAAAAAAATAAAAAAATATTTTTTTTTTAAATATTTTTAAAACACAAAAACAAACCAGTAATATCGTTTTTTTCTCGTATCTTTTTTTCACAGCTACACAGCAGATTTTACGTTTTTACTTTCCCGGGGATGATGGGAATCTGGATCCCACCTCTTTGGTAAGTTTCAACATGTCGTGTCTCACACGAGGTTGGAAAAAAATAATCTTATACTTTTCTTTTCAGAAATAACACACAAATTTACAACTTTTTCAATCAAAACAAATGCACAACTTGACATTACAGTAAATAATAATTACGATCATAATATTAAAAAATATAAAGTACAAAAAATTCAGTGCATTTACTCACAATGCAATGGTTTTAATAGTGTAACAACTATCTTTTTTTAATTGTATCTACTCAGATATTGACTCGGGGCTACGTTGCATTCTTATAATTTTTTTTAACATTTAAAAAATATTCAAGTATTTCTAACATATAATTACAATTACAATTATAATATAATATAATATAGAATGAGAAATCCTAGTAGGGCCGACAAATGTCCTTTTATTTAATTATTTATGAATTAATATAAACTTTCTATTCCACAATCATTTTGTATTAGATAAATTCCTGATGCGTCCATATTTATATGGCCATCGGGTCGAGTCGTTGAAAAACCCATCATTTTATTGAAAAAACAGAACATTCCAAGCTCCAGAAGTGTCCACATATATATATGAACTCCATTTTTCTTATCAATTGAAATGATGTTGGAACATCTTCGTTTGTCAGTTTTAACATTCGTATTTCTGCAGCACATTATTTTTTTCTCATGGCCATAAAAAAGAATCAGCTGTATTTCTGCAGCTGGAATACATTGCACTCATGACTAGGGTTTCACTACCAGAAAATTGATAAATACAAACAGAAATACTGATGGAATATTTTCGTCGGTAAATTTCTGAGGGATTTTACCGACGGAATTACCGTGGGAAAAAAATTTAAAACAAAGCAAAAAAAAAGATGACGTGTAATTTTTACCGACGGAATTACCGATGGAAAATTCCGTCGGTAAACTGTGAACACTGTTCATCATGTCAATTACAAAGGGAATCACCGACGGAATTTTTCAGAGAGTGTTATTTGGAGGTTTTCTAAAAAAATTCAATTAATTTAAAATTTTCATTTAAATATTACAGACGGAATCACCGACGGATTGAAAAACCGTCGGTAATTGTTGGCGGTTTCTGAAAAAAATTTACGAAATTAAAAATTTAAATTAAATATTACCGATGGAATAATTAAAAAATATTAATATTCAATTATCCGTCGGTAACGCGCCACAATAAAAAGCCCGAATCCCCTTATTTCACAAGAGACAGACTCATTTCTTCTCCTTATTCTTCTTCTTCTTCTTGTTCTTCTACTTCTTCTTCTTCTTCTTCACTATATGTAAAAAACATCAATATATATTTCTTTCTCTTCTTTTCTCTCCTCATCTCCTTCTCTTTTCCTCCATGCTTGGGTATGTCTTCTTCTTCTTCTTTCTTCTTTTATCCTCTTAGTTTTTTTTTTTTTAATTAATATGCTTAACGAAATTTTTTCTCTCTCCTTAGCTTCACTTGCAACTACTTTAAGGTAAGATTTTTTTTTTCTTC
>Ga0307517_10006680_pt1 | contig 16992 bp, 15 predicted proteins | sample 23_EM_MG_FD_194515 | JGI IMG/M metagenome (GOLD analysis project Ga0307517, IMG submission 194515) | Populus trichocarpa ectomycorrhiza microbial communities from riparian zone in the Pacific Northwest, United States - 23_EM | ecosystem: Host-associated > Plants > Roots > Unclassified | place...
GATCGCGCGCGGCTGAAGGAGATGACCCAGGCGCTGGTGATGGGACGCCGCGCGGACCTGAGAATCGCGACGAGGATGGCCGAGGCGTTTGGCGAACGGATCGCGGTGCAGGACGTGCGCGCGGATGCGCGGGCGCGGATCGCCGACGACAAAGCGGCGGGGTATCGCGTCGTGCTGGCGACCGCATCCTACGACTTCTACGTCCGGCCGATCGCCCGCGCGCTAGGGATCGACGACGTCATCGCGACGCCCTCGACGGTCGAAGGCGACCGGCTGGTCGCGCGGATCGCGGGGGAGAATTGCTATGGCGACGCCAAGCTGCGGATGATCGAGGCGTGGATAGCGCGCGAGAGGATCGCGCGAAGCGACGCGCATATCCGCTTCTATTCGGACCATGTGTCGGACGCGCCCACTTTAGCCTGGGCGGATGAGCCGTTTGCGGTGAACCCGCATGCGGCGCTGCTCACGCTGGCGACGGAGAAAGGCTGGCCGGTCCTGGATTGGCGGTAGCGACACGCAACAATCCTCCCCCCGCCAGGGGGAGGTGGCGGGCGCAGCCTGACGGAGGGGGCAGACAGCGGCCAACCATCCGTCGTGCTTCCTCCCCCTCCGTCGCCTTCGGCGCCACCTCCCCCTGGCAGGGGAGGATTGAAAAAGGAACGTATTGCTACAGCACGACGTCGATCGTGTGCAGGACGAGGCCGACCAGCCCGCCGACCAGCGTCCCGTTGATCCGGATATATTGGAGGTCGCGGCCGACCGCATTCTCCAGCCGCCGCGTGATCGTCCGCGCGTCCCAGCCGCGCACCGTCTCCGACACCAGCCGCACGATCGCGTCGCCATAATCGGCGGCGCCGCCGACCGCGGCGCGCCGCGCGAAACGATTGATCGTCGCGGCGAGCTCGGGATCGTCCTGCAACGTCGTGCCGAGCTGGCGCAGCGCCTCGCCGAACCGGCCCGCCATCATCGAATCGGGATCGCGCGCGATCTTGAGCATCGCCCCGCGCATCTGCTCCCAGATGCCCTGCCACCAATCGGACAGCGCGGGATTGTCGAGCATCTCCGCCTTGAACCCCTCGACCCGCGCCTGCATCGCCGGGTCGTGCTGAAGGTCATGCGCGAGTTGCGCGAGGCCTTCGTCGGCCTTGGCGCGTAAGGGATGGTCGGGTTCTGACGCCATATCGCGGATCAGCCCGTCGAGCCCCGCGATGATCTTGTTGGCGAGCTTTTCGTCGAGGCCCGTGAAGCGCATCAGCGATCCCGCGCGCTCGTGCACCATCGCGCGGATAATCGGCTCATTCGCCTCGAGCACCTTGGCCGACCATTTGACGATCCCGTCGAGCAACGGAACGTGACGGTTCTCGGTGATCGCGGCCTCGAGCGCGTTGCCCAGCAGCGGCGAAATCTCGAGCGCGCGCAGTCGTTGCGCCAGTGTCGTGCGCACCATTCCGCCCAACCGTTCCTGATCGAGCGATTCGAGCATGTCGGCGGCGAGCCGTGAGGCGCCGCGGCGCAACCGACCCTCGGTCGCGCCCTTTGGATTGGCCAGCCAGCGCCCCGCCGCACCCGCGACGTCCAATCGCCGCATCCGCCGCGCCACGACGCCCGGGATCAGGAAATTGTCGCGCAGGAAATTGGCCAGCGTGTCGCCGATCCGGTCCTTGTTGCGCGGCACGATTGCGGTGTGCGGGATCGGCAGGCCGAGCGGGTGGCGGAACAACGCGGTCACCGCGAACCAGTCGGCCAGCCCACCGACCATCGCGGCTTCGGCAAAGGCGCGGACGAAGCCCCAGCCCGGGTGACGGTCGCCGAGCGCGCGCGCCGCCAGGAACACCATCGCCATCGCGAACAACAACGCGGTCGCGACGATCCGCATGCGGCGGAGCGCGGGCGGGGTGGCGGTCGAGCCGGGAACGGGCAGGAGCGCCAGCCTCATGCCCGTGACAATCGCTCAATCGAGAGAAGGTTCAAGCCCTTCTCCCCGATCGAGGTCATTCCGCCGGCTGCGGCCCGCCGCCGTAACCGATCGGGCGGGGGTGGCCCGGCCCCTCGATCACGGTCGATCCGTCGTCGCCGGGGCGATAGGTCAGCAAGCGGCGGCCGAGTTTCGGCCCGAGCCACTTCTCGATGCCCACCGCCAGGCTGAAGCTCGCGGGCACGATCAGCAGCGTCAACACGGTCGACAGGATCAGTCCGCCGATCACGACGATGCCCATCGGCGCGCGCCACGACGCGTCGCCCGACAGCGACAGCGCGGTCGGCACCATGCCGGCGACCATCGCCACGGTGGTCATCACGATCGGCTGCGCGCGCTTGTGCCCGGCATCCTCGATCGCGACGAGGCTGTCGACGCCCTTGCCCATCTCCTCCAGCGCAAAATCGATCAGCAGGATCGAGTTCTTGGCGACAATCCCGAGCAGCATCAGCAACCCGATATAGACCGGCATCGAGATCGGCTGGCCGGCGATCCACAGCGCGATCAACCCGCCGAGCGGCGCGAGCAGCAGCGACCCCATGTTGACGAACGGCGGCAGGATACGGCGGTAGAGCAGCACCAGCACCGCGAGCACGAGCAGGATGCCGGCGAGACAAGCGACGAGGAAATTGGTGATCATCTCCGCCTGCCACTTGGCCTGGCCGAGCGTCAGTTTCTCGACCCCGCTCGGCAGGTTCTTCATCGTCGGGAGTTCATTGATCTCCTTCCACGCCTGGCTCGACACGAGCGGCTTGCCCGTCTTGGGGTTGAGGCCCAGGTCGGCGCCGACGGTCAACTGGCGCTGCAACTGGACGCGCTGGATCTTGGACGGACTCGCCCCGAACCCGATATCGGCGACGGTCGACAACGGCACCGATCCGCCGCTCGCGGTCGGCACGGGCAGGTTCTGGATCGTCGCCATCCGCGATCGGCTCGACTGTTCGAGCGCGACGGTAATCGGTATTTGGCGGTCGGACAGCGAGAACTTGGCTTTGTTCTGCTCGATATCGCCGAGCGTGGCGAGGCGGATCGCGCTCGACAGCGCCTGCGTCGTCACGCCCAGGTCGGCGGCAAGGTCGAAGCGCGGGCGGATTTCGAGTTCGGGCTGTTGCAGGTCGCCCTGGATTCGCGGCGCGACCACGCTCTTCAGCTTGGACATCTCCGCGACGATCTTTTGTCCGGTGTCATTGAGCAATTTGGGATCGCTGCCGCCGAGCACGATGGTCAAGTCGCGGCCGCTCGATCCCCAGCCCTGTTGCGAGCGGAACGACACGCGCGCGTCGGGGATCGCCGCCAGGGTCGGCGCGAGGTCGCGCTCGAACTTGACGCTCTTCTTGTCCTTGTCTTTCTTGTAGATCGCGACGACGCGGCCGTTGCCGACGAAGGCGCGGGCATAGACGTCTGCGACCTGTGGCTGCTTGCGCAGGATATCGGCGACCTTGTCGACCACCGCCTGGGTTTCGGCGAGTGTCGTGCCGGGCACCATCTCGATCGTCGCGGTCGACGCGTCCTGATCCTGGTCGGGCTGGAACGATTGCGGCAGGATCGCGAAGAAAAAGACCGTTAACACGAGCGCGACCGCGCCGGCGACGATCGACGACCAGCGATGCCTTAGCGTCCAGCGCAAGGCGCCCATATAGGCGTCCATCAAGCGGCCTTCGCCATGCTTGGCATGGCCCTTCGCCTTCAGGAAATAGGCCGCGATCATCGGCGTGATCAGACGCGCGACGCCGAGGCTGATCAGCACCGACACGACGACGGTCAGCGCGAAGTTCTTGAAGAACTGGCCCGACACGCCGGGCATCAGCCCGCACGGCAGGAACACCGCGACGATCGACATGGTGGTGGCGAGCACGGCGATACCGATTTCGTCGGCGGCGTCGATCGACGCCTGGTACGCGGTCTTGCCCATCCGCATGTGCCGGACGATGTTCTCGATCTCGACGATCGCGTCGTCGACCAGCACGCCGGCGACCAGGCTGAGCGCCAACAGCGTCATCTGGTTGAGCGTGAAGCCCATCAACTGCATGATCCAGAAGGTCGGGATCGCCGACAGCGGGATGGCCAGCGCCGAGATCGCGGTCGCGCGCCAGTCGCGCAGGAACAGGAACACCACGATGACCGCGAGCACCGCGCCTTCGAGCATCGCTTCGATCGCCGAATGATATTGCATTTCGGCGTATTGGGTCTCGTTGAAGATCAGCTTGAACTTGACCCGCGGATCCTTCTTTTCGAGCTCGGCGAGCTTCTTCTCGGCACCGTGGAACACGCTGACGTCCGACGCCCCCTTGGCGCGCTGGAAGTCGAAGGTGATCGCCTGGCGCCCGTCGAACTGCGACGCGGAGCGCTGCTCGGCGAACTGATCCTGCACAGTCGCGATATCGGCCAGCTTGATCGTGCGCCCGCCGCCGATTGCGATCTGGGTCTGGCTGAGCGCATAGGCATTGACGGCGTTGCCGAGCACGCGGACCGACTGCTCGGAACCGGCGATTTCGGCGCGCCCGCCCGACGCGTTCATGTTGACCTGGCGGAGTTGGGCGTTGACCTGCGCCGACGTCAGCCCATACGATTGCAGCTTGGCAGGATCGAGCTTGACGCGAATCTCGCGGTCGACGCCGCCGTTGCGGTCAACCGTCGCCATGCCCTCGACAGACTGCAGCTCCTTGGTGACCGTGTTGTCGATATACCAGCTCAACTCCTCGATCGTCATGTCGCTGGTGATCGCGGCGTAGCTCGCGAGGTCGTTGCCGGTAGTGTTGGCGCGTTCGACCTGCGGCTCGAGGATGCCGTCGGGCAACGAGCCACGGATCTGTTGAAGTGCGCTGCGCACATCCTCGACCGCGCGATCGATCGGGGTGCCGATGTTGAGCTGGACGACCGTCGTCGAATTGCCTTCGGTGACGTTCGAGTTGATCTCGTCGATCCCCGACAGGCTGCGAACCGCGGCCTCGACCTTCTGCGTGACCTGATTCTCGAGCTCGGTCGGCGCGGCGCCGGGCTGCGAGACCGAGATGATGACCACCGGGAAATCGATATCGGGGTCGTTGTTGACCTTCATCGTGGCGAAGGCGACGAGCCCCGCCACCGTCAACATCATGAACAGGACCAGGCTCGGCACCGGGTTCCGAATCGACCAGGCGGAGATGTTGCGGAAGCTCATACGATCAGTCCCTCAAACTCGCGCCCGTCAGGGCTTACGCAGGATCGGCTTGACCTTCTGGCCGGGGCTCAGGAACGCGCCCGCCGACAGCACGACGCGCTCGTTGCCGGTCAGGCCCGACACCACCGAAACGCCGCGGTCGGACACTTCGCCAGTCTTGATCGCGCGGCGCTCGACCTTGTCGTCCTTGCCGACGATATACACGAAATTGCCGCTCGCGTCGGTCTGAATCGCCGAATTGGGCAGCACCGGCAACGTGTTGGCGCCGCCATAGATCGACGCCGAGGCGAACCCACCGGGGCGGATCGCCTTGTCATAGGCGATCGCGATGCGCGCGATGCCGCGGCGCGTCGTCGGGTCGATCACCGGCGAGATCTGCCACACGGAGCCATTGAATACCTGGGTGCTGCCCACCGGCGTGACTTGCGCCCGTGCGCCGACGTTGAGGCTCTGGATGTCGCCTTCGGACAGTTCGGTGCGCAACTCCATCTCGCCGCCCTTGGCCATGCGGAACAACGCGCCCGACCCGGCGCTGACAATCTGGCCCGGTTCGACCGACCGCGTCAGCACGAGGCCGGCGGCGGGCGCGCGAATATCGAGCCGGCCGTTCGCCGCGCGCTGCTGCGCGAGCGCCGCCTCCGCGACACGGACGCGCGCGATTGCGGCGTCGCGAGTCGCGATTTTGGTTTCGAGCTCGGCCTTCGAAATGAATCCCCGTCCGACCAGCGCCTGGGCGCGATCGACGTTCGATTGCGCGATCTTGGCGTCGGCCCGCGCCACCGCGATTTGCGCCGCCAGGCTGTTCGCGGTCTGCGCCTGGACCGAGCGGTCGACCGTCGCCAGCACCTGGCCGGCGCCGACCCACTGGCCCGGCTGGACCAGAACCGCGGTTACGCGGCCGCCTTCGCCCGCAACACCGACCGGCATATCGACTCGCGCCGCGAGCGATCCGGTGCCGGTGATCGCGCGATCGACGACGTTGTTGCCGGGGGCGGCGACGGTGACCGGGGGCAATTGCTCGCCCTGCTGCCCGCCGGCGGCGCCCGCCCCGGGCGCGGGCTTGCCCGGACGCATCATGACGAACGCGGCGATCAGGACTAGTACGGCGATGACGCCGCCGATGATCCAGACGCGGCGTCGCGACGGCCGTTCGGTCTCGTCGGTGAGCGCATATCTGCCGCTCGGTTCGTAATTCATCTCGGCCACGTCCCCGTATACCCGCTGGTTGTCTCGAGGTTCTCGGTCCCCGATGAAGCTGTGTTATACAAATAAAGCACCGACCTCAAGAGGCTCGGTGCAGATGTACGCGCTTTGCCCGTTTCGGGCCTGAATCGCAACCCGGCGCAGCCGTTTCGGACAAGAAACGATTGCTTTGACGGGTCGGTTGGCAGAGGGTGGCCAGACCGTGTCGAACAAGGGCGCGGCGTGGGGAGGAGAAATCCGATGCCCGAACGATCGATCCTGGCGTGGCTGGCGATCGGCCTTGTGGTTGGCGTAATCGGAAAGTTCGTCATGCGTGGCCAGAATCCGGGCGGCATGGTCGCCAGCATCCTGGTCGGCATCGCGGGCGCCTTGTTCGGCGGTTTCGTCGCCCAGACGATGCAGTGGACGCCGAGTGGGGCGTGGCAGAATTTCGCTGCTTCGATCCTCGGTGCGGTGGCTGCGTTGGTCATCTACCGGTTAGTGAAGCACCGCCAGGCTTAATGAGCGGCTCGTTCATCGTGCGTTGCGCGTCCGCGTGCCAATCGGGGTCGCGACGGATCTTTTTCGTCTGTTTTTGGAGAATAGAATGCGCTTGTTCGCCACCGCCGCCGTCCTGATGCTGTCGTCGCTCGCGATGACTCCGGCCATCGCCCAGGTCGCCGTTCCCGCGACCATCCTCGATGGGACGATCCTCGACGTCAGCGCGACCGGCAAGACGACGCGGATCCCCGATATCGCCACGATTCGCGCCGGCGTGGTGACGCAAAGCGCGACCGCGGCGCAGGCGCTGGCCGATAATGCGAAGCGGATGGCCGGGGTGCTCGCCGCGCTGAAATCCGCGGGCGTTCAGCCGCGCGATATTGCCACCTCGAACGTCTCGCTCCAGCCGCAATATCGCTATGAGAACAACCAGCCGCCGGTGATCACCGGCTATCAGGCGTCGAACACCGTCTCGATCCGTTTCCGCGACGTGGCGAAGTCGGGCGCGATCCTCGACGCGCTGGTCGCGCAGGGCGCGAACCAGATCGACGGGCCCAGCTTGTCGCTCGACCAGCCCGACGCGGCGCTCGACGAAGCACGGGTCGACGCGATCAAGCGCGCGCGGGCGCGGGCCGAGCTCTACGCCAAGGCAGCGGGCTTGAGCGTCGTGCGCATCGTGTCGATCAGCGAAGGCGGCGAAATGGCGGGACCGCAGCCGCCGGTCGTCTATATGGCGCGGGCCAAAGCGCAGGACGCGTCCACATCGATATCGGCAGGCGAAACCGACGTCACCGCCTCCGTGTCGGTCCGCTTTCTGCTCAAGTGACGCAAAATAGGGCCGCTCCCTCACGGGAACGGCCCTTTTTGTTCGATTGCGCCGGTTTAGCGGACGCGGCCGCGATTGATCAGGTTGATGATCGCCAACAGGATGATCGCGCCGATCACCGAATAGACGAACGTCATTACGGTGATCGCGTCGTTGATGCCCGCGCCGAACAGCCAGCCGGCGATGACCGCACCGACGATGCCGACGACAATGTTGAGCAGAATGCCCTGCTGACCGTCACGCGCCATGACCAGACTGGCGAGCCAGCCTGCGACGCCGCCCACGACGAGCCAGACGATGATGTTGATAAGCATGTACGACCTCCTGTGTTGCCCGGTTCACCGACCGGACATTGCAGGGATCAAGACTCTTTGACTACTATCTTTGTTCCGCCAGCGTTCCGACCGGCTAACGCAGATCAATACTTTTGCTGGCGCTCGTAAAGGCTCTTATAGTGCTGGATGCGCGTCACGCGCAGCCCCGGCATGCCCGAACGATCGATTGCGCGCTGCCAACCGGCGAATTCCTCGACGGTCAGGCTGTAGCGGTCGCACACTTCGTCGACCGACAGCAGCCCGCCATTCACCGCCGCGACAACCTCTGCCTTGCGACGCACCACCCACCGCGTCGTTTCGGGCGGCGGCAACGTATCGAGCGTCAGCGGCTCCCCGAGCGGGCCGATGACTTTGGCTGGCCTTATTTTCTGGTTCTCGATCATTCGTTACCTCGATTTGGGTCGGGGGGACCCCAAACATTACTACCAATAACGACCGTTAGCGGCCGGACTTGAACATCCCTTGAAGCGGCTAGGTAAACGCGCTCTTCACTCTTGCCTCCACCGCTCGATCCGCACGGCCTGGCGCTCGTCGAACGCACCCGATGGGGGACGAAACGGCAGATCGGCCCGAACCGTCGGCGCGAACCGCGCCTGCGTGCGTGCCGTTGGCGATGCCGCCTGGCGCGCCGCCACCCCGACCAGCAGCACCGCGAGATCGGGGGGCAACACCGCCACCGACGCATCATGCTCGAATCGAAGATAGCTCAGGTCCACGCGTCACTCGTCCGTTGTTGAACAGACTCGCTGTGTACCGGCATCAAGCTAAGGCTCGGTAAAGAACCGCGTTATAACTGCTTAACTAGGCAATCCGCCCCCGCATCCCTATTGGATGCGACAAATGACCGAAGCGGATTTTCAGTTGGGGCCCGATCTCACGGGCAAGCGCATCGTCGTCGCGATGTCGGGCGGGGTCGATTCGTCGGTCGTGGCCGCGCTGGCCGCGCGCAGCGGCGCGGAGACGATCGGCATCACGCTCCAGCTCTACGATCACGGCGAAGCGACCGGGCGCGCCGGGAGTTGCTGTGCGGGCCGGGATATCCGCGACGCGCGCGCAGTATGCGACCGGCTGGGCATCGCGCATTACGTACACGACCATGAAAGCGCGTTCCGCGAGAGCGTGATCGACCAGTTCGCGGATGAGTATGTCGCGGGCCGCACCCCGATTCCGTGCGTCCGCTGCAATATGGGGCCGAAGTTCACCGACCTGTTTACGCTCGCGCGCGACCTCGGCGCCGATTGCCTTGCGACCGGGCACTATGTCCGGCGGGTCGAGGGACCGGACGGGGCGGAATTGCACCGCGCCGCCGATCCGGCGCGAGACCAGAGCTATTTCCTGTTCGCGACGACGCGGGACCAGCTCGACTTCCTGCGCTTCCCGCTCGGCGGCTTGCCCAAGCCACGGGTCCGCGAACTGGCGGCCGAGCTTGGTCTCGGCGTTGCGGCCAAGCCCGACAGCCAGGATATCTGTTTCGTGCCCGACGGCGATTACGCCTCGCTGGTCAAGAAGCTGCGCCCCGAAGCCGGCGCGGGCGGCGACGTCGTCGATCTGGCCGGCCGCAAGCTCGGTGAGCATCGCGGGCTCATTCATTTCACGATCGGCCAGCGCCGCGGGCTCGAGATCGGCGGCAGTCCGGAACCGCTCTACGTCGTCCGCCTCGATCCCGAAAACGCCCGCGTCATCGTCGGCCCGCGCGCCGCTTTGGCGGTGACCGCCGCTCGGCTGAGCGAGATCAACCGGCTCGGCCCGACCGATGGCGCGCTGAGCGTCAAGGTGCGCAGCCTCGCCAAGCCGGCGTCCGCGCGGTTGATCGGCGACCGCGTGCTGTTCGATACGCCCGAATATGGCGTGTCACCGGGGCAGGCGGCGGTGCTCTACGCCGGCGACCGCGTGCTCGGCGGCGGGTGGATCGAGGAAACGCAGGCAGCGGAAAACGCGCTCGCCGCCTGACTAACTTCGTTCATCTGGCGCACAGCTTCGCGGGCGTAGGCGACGGCGATGACGATGGCGGTGGATGCAACCGTGGCGATTGACGAGGTGCCGACCTCGCCGCGTGGCAATGGCCGGCCGCTCCGGGTCGCGTTGTTCTCGGGCAACTACAATTATGTCAAGGACGGCTGCAACCAGGCGCTCAACATGCTGGTCGATCACCTTCAGCGCGATCAGGGCGCTGAGGTGCGAGTTTATTCGCCGACCACCGATACGCCGGCGTTCGACCCCGTCGGGACATTGATCTCTGCGCCCGCCGTGACGATTCCCGGCCGATCCGAGTTCAAGCTGGCGGTTGGCCTGTCGCCGCGATTGCGGCGCGACCTCGAGGCGTTCGGCCCTGACATCGTCCACGTATCCGCCCCCGATTTTCTGGGCGTCGCCGCGCAGAAATGGGCGGGGGCGCATGGGGTGCCGGTGATCGCGAGCCTGCACACGCGGTTCGAGACCTATTTCTCCTATTACGGACTCAGCCTGTTGCGCGGCTGGGCCGAGCGGCATCTCGCCCGGTTCTACGGCCGCAGCGACTATGTGCTCGTTCCTAACCGGCCGATCCTTGACGAGATGTCGGCGATGCGGCGCGATGGGCACGTCCGGCTGTGGGGGCGGGGCGTTGACCGTCAGCGTTTCGATCCCGCACGGCGCGATATGGCGTGGCGGAACGGTCAGGGGATCGCCGACGATGAGATTGCCGTGCTGTTCTTCGGGCGGTTGGTGCTCGAAAAGGGCGTCGACGATTTCGCCGCGATCGTCCGCCGGCTGCAAGAGCAGGGGATACCCGCCCGCCCGCTCGTCGTGGGCGAGGGGCCGGCGCATGCGCGGCTCGCGAAAGCTTTGCCCGATGCCGTGTTTACCGGGCACCTGACGGGCGACGATCTTGGCCGCGCGGTCGCCAGCGCCGACGTGATGGTCAACCCCAGCGTGACCGAGGCGTTCGGCAATGTGGTACTGGAATCGATGGCGGCAGGCCTGCCGGTGGTGAGCGCCGATGCGCCGAGCGCGCGAGCGCTGATCGAACCGGAGAATACCGGGCTGCTGTGCCCGCCCGCCGATGTCGCCGCTTATGCCGATGCGGTACGTCGGCTGATCGCGTTGCCGACCGAAGGCCGCCGACTGTCGATGGCGGCGCGCGCGGCGACGGCAGCCTTCACTTGGAGCGCCGCGCTGGCGGCGGTCGTCGCGGTCTATGCGGAGGCAGTCGGGCAGGTCGTCTAGTCAACCGCGATGGCCGCCTTGCACAACGCGATCAGGTCGCGCTTGATCGATGCGCCGCTGAGATGCGCCTGCACCGACTCATACCGCTCGGTGGTCAGTCGACGGCGAATGTCCTCGACGCTGCGGCACGTGCCCGACCGCGCGAGTTGATAGGCGCGCTCGACGGTCGATAGCTGGCGATGCGAAGCGTCGGTCATGCGGACGGTCCTAGCATCGTTTCGCTAGCGATCCGCACGATTTCGCGCTGATCCAGGTAAAGGAGCTAAACTGCGTCGGCCGCTTTGGAGAAAAACTTCTCGATCACGCTCGACGCCAGCCGCGCCGGGCGCAGCGTTTCGGCGTCGATGCAGCACCAGCTCGACTGCACTTCGGCGAGCACCTCTTCGCCGCGCTTGATGATGGTCTGGTAGAAGGCACGGGCGCCCTGGACCTTTTCGAGCAGGACGGTGGCGATCACTTCGTCGTTGAGGAAGGTCGGCTTGCGATAAGTGATCTCGTGCTTGAGCGCGACCCAGAGCAGGCTGGCGACCGCATCGGCCGGCGCGATCTTGCGCCAATGGCTCAGCACCGCGTCCTGCACCCACTTCAGATACGAGGCATTGTTGACGTGCCCCATGAAATCGATGTCGGCCGGATCGATGGGAATCGAATAGTCGTGCGGGATGGCGTGGTCGGTCACGACGCGACCATAGCAAAATTACTGATTTTTCGCCAGTTTTCTTGCAAAATCGCGCTGCCGCTACGGCATGGCCGTTAAAGCAGGAAGCTTCCTTCCATCACCGTCACGCAATTGCCGCCCAGGACGACTCGGTCGCCGTCGAGCTTGCACGTCAGCCGACCGCCGCGCTTGCTCGCCTGATACGCGGTGAAATGGTCGCGGCCGAGGCGTTTCGCCCAATAGGGCACCATCACTGCGTGCGCCGACCCGGTCACCGGATCCTCGTCGATCCCCGCGCCCGGGGCGAATACGCGGCTGATCACGTCGGTGTCCTCGCCCGGCGCGGTGACGATGGTCAGGACGTCACCTTCCTTTGCGAGGCGGCGAAAATCGGGGTCGAGCGCATGGATCTGCACTGAGTCGTTCAGCACGATCAACCCGTAGCGGTGGGGATGCCACAAGGTCTCCACTGCGCTCTTCAGCCCCAGTCCGGCAAGAATGTCGGGCAACGGTTTGGGGTCGGGGTTCCATGCCGGCAGTGCGAGTTCGTAACCGGCGCCGGCGCGCGCGACTTCGAGCATCCCGGCTTTGCGCGTCCGGAACCGCACGCGGCCCATGTCGGGCGACGACGACAGCACGAAATGCCCGCTCGCCAGCGTGGCGTGGCCGCACAGCACGACTTCGGCGGCGGGCGTGAACCAGCGCAGGTCGAAATCCACGTCCTCGTCGCCGCTCGCGACGATGAACGCGGTTTCCGACAGGTTGTTCTCCGCGGCGATCGCCTGGAGCGTCGCGTCGTCGAGCCAGTCGGCCAGCGGCATCACCGCCGCCGGATTGCCTTCGAACGGACGTGTCGCGAAAGCGTCGATCTGCGCGATCGGTAGTCTCATACGCGCTTCCCGAACCAGTGCGGGGTCACGTCGGCCTCTACCAAAGGATTGTCGGTATCGACATGCCCCTCGGGGTCGAGATGGATCAGCACCTCGACCTTGGGGAAGACGCGCCGTAGCGCGCTCTCGACCCCTTCGACCACGTCATGTGCCTGCGCCACCGTGATGTCGCGCGCGACTTCCATATGGAATTGGGCGAAGTCGTGGCTGCCCGAGCGACGCGTGCGGAAATCATGGATGCCCTTGATCCCCGGCTGGCGCGCAGCGACCTCGATGAAGGCCTCGCGCTGCTTCTCGGGCCATTCCTTGTCCATCAGCATGTCGATCGCGTGGCTCGACGCCTGGAACGCGCCCCAGGCCAGCCACGCGGCGATGGCGATGCCGAAGATCGGGTCGGCGCGGTGCCAGCCGAGGAACTGGTCGAGCGCGAGCGCCGCGATCACCGATCCGTTGAGCAGCACGTCGGACTGATAATGCACGTTGTCCGCCATGATCGCGACCGATCCGGTCTGGCGGATGATGCTGCGCTGATAGGCGAGCAGCACGACCGTCGCCAGGATCGCCGCAACCGACACGCCGATGCCCAGTTCGGCAGCCTGGGTCGGCACGTTGCTGCCCAGCGCACTGATCGCCCGCCACGCGATGCCGACCGCCGATACCGTGATCAGCACGACCTGAAACAGCGCCGCGAGCGCCTCTGCCTTGCCGTGGCCGAAACGGTGGTCGTGATCGGCGGGCTCGGCGGCGAGCTTGACGCCGTAGAGCGTAACGAGGCTGGCGAGCAGGTCGAGCCCCGAATCGGCAAGGCTGCCCAGCATCGCGACCGACCCGGTGCTCCACGCGGCATAGGATTTGAGCGCGATCAGCCCGCACGCCATCGCCACGCTGGCGAGCGCGGCGCGCACGGCGAAGGGAATGGCGCGGCGCTGGTCTTCGGTCATGGGTAGAGCAGTCCCTCGGCCCAGCCGCCACCATTAGCACGATCGAATATGCGGCGCTCGTGCAAGCGATGCGCGCGGTCCTGCCAGAATTCGATATGGTCGGGGGTCAGGCGATAGCCGCCCCAATGCGGTGGGCGCGGCACGTCCTGCCCCTCGAACCGCGCCTGCATCTCGGTGAAGCGCGCTTCGAAGGTCGCGCGGTCGGCGAGCGGGCGCGACTGGTCCGACGCCCAGGCGCCGAGCTGCGAATCGCGGCTGCGGCTGGCGAAATAGGCATCCGATTCGGCGTCGGTGGCGAGGGTCAGCGCGCCTTCGATGCGGATTTGCCGGCGCAGCGACTTCCAGTGGAAAAGAAGCGCGGCTTGCGGGTTTGCCGCGATGTCGTTCGCCTTCTGACTCTCGCGATTGGTGTAGAACACGAACCCGTCGGGGCCATGCCCTTTGAGCAGAACTATCCGCACCGACGGCCGTCCGCGCGCGTCCGCCGTTGCCAGCGCCATCGCATTGGGGTCGTTCGGCTCCGACGCTTGCGCCTCGGCGAACCACGCGTCGAACAGGGCGAAGGGATCGTCGGCCATATCGGCCCCTTAACGCACGACTCCGCGAAGGGGAACGACTCCCCGCGACCTTGGTTGAATCGGCTTCGCAACGAAAGGATCGCATCATGGCCGCGCGCGCCTATTGGCAGGGACAGATCAGGCTGGCGCTCGTCTCGATCCCGGTCGAAATCTACACAGCGACCAAATCGGGCGCGCAGATCGCGTTCCATCAGGTCCACGAACCGTCGGGCAAGCGCATCAAATATGAGAAAGTCGTGCCCGGGATCGGCGAGGTCGACCCCGACGACATCGTCAAGGGCTACGAGCTGCACAAGGGCGATTACGTCCTGCTCGGCCAGGACGAGATCGATGCGGTGAAGCTCGAATCGAAGAAGACGCTGGAGTTGACGCAGTTCGTCGACATGGACGAGATCGACGTGCTCTATTTCGAACGCCCCTATTTCGTCGTCCCCGCCGACGACCTCGCCGAGGAAGCGTTCATCGTGCTGCGCGAGGCGCTCCGTCAGTCGAAGAAGGTCGGGCTCGGCCAACTCGCGATGCGCGGGCGCGAATATGTCGTCAGCCTGAAACCGTGCGGGCGCGGCATGGTGCTGGAGACGTTGCGCTATGCCGATGAGGTCAACAAGGCGCAGGGCTATTTCCGCGACATTCCCGATTCAAAGCCCGACGCCGACCTGCTCGACCTGGCGACCACGTTGATCGACAAGAAATCGCACAAGTTCGATCCGTCCAAATTCCACGACCGCTATGTCGATGCGCTCAAGGATTTGATCGCGCGCAAATCGAAGCAGAAGACCAACCGCAAGATCATCGAGGACAAGGACGAAGGCGGCGGGCGCTCCGGTTCTAACGTCGTCGACTTGATGGCGGCGCTCAAGAAGTCGATCGAGAAGCCCGCCACGGCGAAGAAACCGATCGCCAGGCATGCGCCTGCGAAGAAGGCGCCGGCCAAGAAGCGCGCCTGATGGCCGAGCGTGACCCCCTTTCGACCTATAACGCCAAGCGCGACTTCGCCAAGACCGCCGAGCCCATGGGCGCGCTCGCGCCCGGCCACGGCAACCGCTTCATGGTGCAGAAACATGACGCGACGCGGCTGCACTGGGATTTGCGGCTCGAGGTCGACGGCGTGATGAAAAGCTGGGCGGTGACGCGCGGGCCCAGCCTCAATCCCGACGACAAGCGGCTCGCGGTGCAGACCGAGGACCATCCGCTGTCCTATTCGGACTTCGAAGGGACGATCCCCGAAGGCGAATATGGCGGCGGCACGGTGATGCTGTGGGACGATGGCAGATGGGCGCCGATCGCGGGCAAATCGGCGAAGGATCTCGAGAAGGGGCACCTCCACTTCACCCTTGATGGCGAACGGATGAAGGGCGAATGGCTGCTGATCCGGCTGAAACCGCGCGGGAAGGAGCGCCACACCAACTGGCTGCTCCGCAAGATCGATGACGAGTATGCCGGCGGATCGGACGATCTGGTCGAGGGCGCGGTCACCAGCGTCAAGACCGGGCGGACAATGCAAGCGATCGCCGCGGGAAAGAAGGCCAGCGAATTGGCGAGCTGGAAAAAGCTCAGGAAGGCTGCGGCCTATCCCGACCTCGCGAAGCCTAAAAAACCGGCGGCGCGGAAAGTTGGGAATATTCCCAAATTCCGCGAGCCGCAGCTTTGCACGCTCGTCGACAGAGTCCCGACCGGCACCGGCTGGATCCACGAAGTCAAATATGACGGCTATCGCACGCTGACCGCGGTCGCCGCCGGCAAGGCTAAAGTCTTCACCCGCAGTGGTCTCGACTGGACCGACAAGTTCCCCGGCGTCGCGGACGCCGCCGCCGCGCTGCCGGTCGGGTCGGCGCTGATCGACGGCGAGATCGTCGCGTTCAAGGGCGGCAAGCCCGATTTCTCGACGTTAAAGGACGCGATCTCGAACAATGGCGACATGACCTTGTTCGCGTTCGACTTGCTCGAACTCGACGGGGAGAAGCTCGACAAGCTGCCCAACGTCCAGCGCAAGGAGCGGCTGCGCGCGCTGATCGACGGCGACGACAAGCGCCTGCAATTCGCCGAGCATATCGTCGGCGAGGGCGAGAAATTGTTCCAGACGATGTGCCGCGAAGGCTATGAGGGCATCGTCTCGAAGCGCGCCGACGCGGCCTATGCCAGCAAGCGCACGCAGAACTGGCTCAAGATCAAATGCTTGCAACGGCAGGAATTCGTCATCGTCGGCTGGACCGAGAGCGACAAGTCGCGCGGCTTCCGCGCGCTGCTGCTCGGCGTGTATGAAGACGGAAAGCTGCGCTACGCAGGCAAGGTCGGGACGGGGTTCACGCAAGCGCTGATGAACGATCTGCGCGCGAAGCTCGACCGGCTGGCGCGTAAATCGCCGACCGTGGATGCCCCGCGCGCGGCGACGCGGAAGGCGCATTGGGTTAGCCCGAAGCTGGTCGCCGAAATCGCCTACACCGAGGTGACCCCCGACGGCGTGCTGCGCCATCCGAGTTTCTTGGGACTGCGCGGCGACAAGGAGGCGAACGAGGTGATCCAGGAAAAACCCAAAGCCGCACCCAAAAGCGCGTCGAGCGTCACGATCACGCATCCCGACCGGCTGATCTTTCCCGATTCGACCGTCACCAAGGGTGATCTCTCCGCTTTCTACGAAGCGATGGCGCCGGTCGCGCTGCAATGGATCGCCAACCGCCCGATCAGCCTGGTCCGCTGCCCGCAGGGGCGCGGCAAGCGTTGTTTCTTCCAGAAGCACGACGC
>Ga0307517_10006681_pt1 | contig 16989 bp, 17 predicted proteins | sample 23_EM_MG_FD_194515 | JGI IMG/M metagenome (GOLD analysis project Ga0307517, IMG submission 194515) | Populus trichocarpa ectomycorrhiza microbial communities from riparian zone in the Pacific Northwest, United States - 23_EM | ecosystem: Host-associated > Plants > Roots > Unclassified | place...
GGACGCCTTCGCGCGGTTGCCGCAGGCCGCCATCGAGCACCAGCGGCGGGTGCCGTTCCGCGAGGTGTCGAAGAAACGCAGGACGCACGCCTCGTGCGCGCAGCGCCGGATGCGGTCCGGGGCGGTGGAGAGCAGCTCCAGATAACTGCGGGCGGCGAGCCAGCCGGGGCCCCACCGGGGGTCGCCGAACTCGGCGATCTCGCCGGGGCCTTCGGCGGTGAGCGTGGCCCGGATCCGGCCCTGGTCGAGGACGAGGTCGAGGTCCTCCGTGCGGGAGCCGTCCACCGCTGCGTGCAGCGCGTCGCGCGCGATCGTGGTGTGCAGCAGGGTGACCGGGTTCGCCTCGAACCGCTTGTCGAGCCCGGTCGAGCCGAGCCAGACGGCGAGCCCGCTGGGGCCGGAGAGCAGGTCTTGCATCGTCCCGTCCCGCATCCACCGCGTGTTGAGCAGGTCGAGCGCGAGCGGCTCGCCGATGAGCGGCCGGGGGTCCGGGTCGGTGGTCATGGAGAAGCTCCCTTCTGATCTAACCGGTCAAGACTACGTGAACGGTTGACCCACTCGATTCTAACCACTAACGTCGTCTACAACAGTTATATCGCGGTTGTATCGGAGGAGGGCTTTTCATGACCCTGCACACCGGCCACGTCGGCCTGAACGTCACCGACCTCGACCGCTCGCTCGCCTTCTACCGCGACGTCCTCGGCTTCGCGGTCCTGGCCGAGGGCAAGGAGGACGACCGCCGGTACGCGTTCCTGGGCGACGGCACCGGCGACCACCCGGTCCTCACCCTCTGGCAGCAGGCGCAGGGACCGTACGACCGCGACCGCGCCGGCCTGCACCACCTCGCGTTCGCGGCCGACTCGATCGAACGCGTCCGTCAGTACGAGGAGGCACTCAGGGCCTACGGCGCCGAGTTCGCGTACGAGGGAGTGGTCGCCCACCGCGAAGGCGCGGCCTCCGGCGGCATCTTCTTCCACGACCCGGACGGCACCCGCCTGGAGATCTCGGTGCCGACCGGAGCGGAGGACGCCCCGACCCCGAACGCGGACGCCCCGACCTGCGGCTTCTTCTAGTCATGGAGGCCATGGAGACCTATCACGCGGGCTCCCGCGCGGTGCAGGACCGGGTGGGGGTGCGCGAACTGGCCGACCACGTAGGCCAGATCATCGGCCAGGGCATCAAGCCGGTGGCCGCCGCCTTCCTCGAACTCCAGCCCCTCCTGATCCTGGGCGCGGCAGACCCGGCGACGGGCCGGGTATGGGCCTCCCCGCTCACCGGCACCCCCGGCTTCGTACGCGCGACGGGCCCGCACCAGATCTCGATCACCGGCACCACCCGCCCCACCGACCCCCTCACCCCGGCCCTCGCCGACGCACAGGACCTCCCGGTCGGCACGATCGCGCTGGACCCCCGCACCCGCCGCCGTATGCGCGTGGACGGCCAACTCCGGCGCACGACACGGGGATTGGCGATCGAGGCGGAGCGGGTGTTCGCCAACTGCCCCAAGTACATCCAGCGGAGAGAGTCCTACGAGACGATCGCGGACCGCGAACCCGCCCCATCCCGGCGCAGCACCGAACTAACGTCCCCCCAGGCCGAGTTCATCGCCGCGGCCGACACCTTCTTCCTCGCCACCATCCACGAACACGGCGCCGACGCCAGCCACCGGGGCGGCAACCCGGGCTTCGTACAGGCGACTTCACCCCACGAACTGACCTGGCCGGACTACACGGGCAACGCCATGTTCCTGAGCCTCGGCAACCTGCTCGCCGACCCGCGCGCAGGACTCCTCTTCCTCGACTGGACCACAGGCACCACCCTCCAACTAACCGGCGAGGCAAGGCCGGAGTTCGGCACGGACGGCGAGCGCAGGGTCCGCTTCACTCTCACCGAGGTGATCGAGACCCCCGCCGCACTCCCACTCCGCTGGTCGCCCCCCGAATACTCCCCTGCCAATCCAACCCCGGCGCGCTAAGCGCCCCTTAAGGGGCGCGGGGGACTGCGCGACCAGCCACAACGGCGCGGCAGCCGAAAAACGACACATTGCGGCCCTTCCCGCGGAGCGCCTAGCGTCGCCAAATGCGCAAAAAGCTGAGAGTCGCCGCCTACGCCGTCTGCGTCCGGGACGGCCAACTCCTCCTGGCCCGTTCACCGGCCGCGGACGGGGGACACGAGTGGGTACTGCCCGGCGGCGGCATGGACCACGGCGAGCACCCGAACGACACGGTGGTCCGGGAGCTAGAGGAGGAGACCGGCTACCACGTCGAGGTCACCGGTTTCCTCGGCATGGACTCGATCCACCACGTCATTCCATGGCGCCACCGCCGCAAGGTGGACCAGCACGGCCTCCGGCTCGTCTACGAGGCCACGATCGTCGGCGGCGAGCTGCGCAACGAGATCGGCGGATCCACCGACATGGCGGCCTGGCATCCGCTGGACGACGTCCCCGGCCTGACCCGGGTCGGGCTGATCGACATCGCACTGCGGCTGTGGCGCGAGCGGCCGGCAGTCGGACGGGTCGAGCACTCCCCGAAGTAGCCCCGAAGTAGCCCCGAAACAGCTCCGGAATAGCTTCAGTACCCCGGCAGATGAACACGGAGTAGCCGCTTCCAGGCGGCTCGACGAGCGTTCACGAACGCACAGGGGTACTCAAGATCCACGTACGGTGATCGGCGCTACGCGTTGCCGTCTCGTTTACGCGCAGGTCATCCCCGATGCCAAGCATCCAGTACGAGCGGGAAGTTCGCGACCGCGATCGAAAACCGATCGCCGCGCACCCCCGCGACCACTGCCGACGCAGTTCGTACTCGGGGAGATCGCGCCATGTCGCGCACACGCTCTGTCGCCAGCTCCGCGCTGGGGGTCAACCGCCGTACCGTCCTCGCCGCCACCGCGGCCGTGTCCGTCTCCGCGGGCATCGGTTACGCCCTACGGCCCACCGACAGCCAGGCCGCCACGGGCGAGGCCACCAACGCCACCAACGCCGCCGCCCAGGCACCCGTGGCGGAGTCCCGCAAGGCACCGGCCGCACCCCTGGCCCCGTACACCAAGGGCACCACCCTCGCGACGGTCGCCGCCCCGCGCACCCACTCCGGTTACCGCCGCCTCGGCGACGGCGCCGGCTGGAAGCGCGTCGTGCGCGCCGACCTCGCCGCCGCCAAGTCCGGGCGCGCGGGCCGCCGTACGGCACTCGCGTCGTTCGTGCAGTTCACCGACCTGCACCTGATGGACACCCAGCACCCGCTGCGCCTGGAGTACCTGCGCTCGACCGACAAGCACGCCTGGCGCCCGCACGAGGCGCTGACCGTGCAGGGCGGGATCTCGCTGGTCGAGCGGGTCAACGCGCTGCGCGGCGCCCCGGTGACCGGCTCCCCGCTGCACTTCGTGATGACCACCGGCGACAACACGGACAACAACGCGAAGTCCGAGCTGGAATGGTTCATGAAGATCATGAGCGGCGGCCGGTTCACCCCCAACACCGGTGACCCGCGCCACTACGAGGGCGTCATGAACAGCGGCCTCAAGCTGTACTGGCAGCCCGACTCCACGCTGCGCGACGGCGACAAGCAGGTCGGCTTCCCGCACCTCAAGGGCTTCCTGGCCGCCGCGATCCGCGAGGTCCGCAGCCCCGGCCTCAACCTGCCCTGGTACTCCACGGTCGGCAACCACGACGCGCTGCCGCTCGGCTGCTTCGGCTCGCACGCGGACCCGTACCTCACCGAACTCGCCATCGGCGGCAAGAAGTTGATGACCGCGACCGCGGCCGAGGCGAAGAAGCTCCAGAACTCCATCCGGGACGCCAAGGACCCCAAGGGCACCGGCTACCGCGACTTCCTCAAGGCCCACGCCCGTTCCGCGCGCTCGATCACGCCGGACGAGAAGCGCGCCCCGTACACCTCCGCCGAGTACCTCAAGGCCCACCTCGACCCGGCCTACCAGGGCCTCGGCCCGGTCGGCCACGGCTACTCCTCCGCGAACGTCGACGCCGGCACCCAGTACTACGCGTTCCGCATCGCCGACGACGTGATCGGCATCAGCCTCGACACCACGGACGCGGGCGGCCACTACGAAGGGTCCATCGGGGCAACCCAGTTGAGGTGGCTGGACAAGACACTCCGCGACAACAAGGACTCGTACGCGGTGATCTTCAGCCACCACACCAGCAAGACGATGGACAACACCCGCCCCGACCCCGCGCACCCCACCGAGCGCCGCTACGAGGGCAACGCGGTCGTCGCCCTCCTCGGCAGCCACCCGAACGTGCTGGCCTGGGTCAACGGCCACATCCACCGCAACGTCATCACCCCGCACGCGGCGCCCGACGGCCGCAGCTTCTGGGAGATCTCCACGGCCTCGCACGTCGACTATCCCCAACTCGCCCGTGTCATCGAGCTGGTGGACAACAAGGACGGCACGCTGTCCCTCTTCACCACGCTGATCGAGTCCGCGGCCCCGCACCGCACAGACTTCTCCGACCTCACCCAGACCGGCCTCGGCGCCCTGTACCGCGAACTGTCGTACAACGCACCGGGTTCCAGCACGGTGCTGGGCGGCGACGCGAAGGACCGCAACACGGAGCTGCTCCTCAAGAAGGGCTGACTCTGACGAAGGTCCTTCAGAACAGCTGAAACTCACTCAACTGCCGTACACCCGGGCAACCTTGGCCACGCGCCGCCGAGTCCCTCCCCTCGACGAAGGGGGAAGACATGGGACTGAGAGTTCGTACGGCACTCATGGCGACGACGGCGTTGGCGCTGTCGGCCGTCGCCCTGGCGGGACCCGCGACGGCGGCGGAGCCCGCCGGAAAGGACCAGGACCACACCGCCACCCGCAAGGCCATCCAGGCGGCCGTCGACATCGGCGTACCCGGTGTCACGGCGACGGTGAAGGACGGCCGCAGCACCTGGTCGACGACAGCCGGTGTGGGCAACCTCCGCACCGGCAAGCCGCGTTCGGCCGACGACCGCTACCGGGTGGGCAGCATCACCAAGACGTTCGTGTCGACGGTGATCCTCCAACTGGAGGCGGAGGGACGCCTGTCGCTGGACGACAAGGTGGCGAAATGGCTGCCGGGCGTGGTCGAGGGCAACGGCCACGACGGCACGAAAGTCACCCTGCGCGAGCTCCTGAACCACACGAGCGGCATCTTCAACTACACGGCGGACGACGACTTCGGCACCGCGTACTTCACCAAGGACGGTTTCTTCCAACACCGTTACGACACGAAGAGCGCGGCCGACCTGGTGGCGATCGCGATGACCCACAAGCCGGACTTCGCGCCCGGCACGTCGTGGAACTACTCCAACACGAACTACGTCCTGGCCGGGATGGTGATCCAGAAGGTCACGGGCCGCTCGTACGAGACGGAGATCCGCAGCCGCATCATCAACCCCCTCCACCTGAAGGCGACTTCACTCCCAGGCACAAGGGTCACGGTCCCGCAACCCAGCGGCCACGCCTACAGCAAGCTGGCACGAACGCCCACGGGCCCGACGTACGACGTCACGCGCTTGAACCCGACGATCGCCTCCTCGGCAGGCTCACTGATCTCCGACTCCTCGGACCTGGACCGCTTCTACGGGGCGCTGCTGCGGGGCGAGTTGCTGCCGCCGAAGCAGCTGAAGGAGATGAAGACGACGGTGGCGACGGGCGAGGGCGGCGGCACGCGCTACGGCCTGGGCCTCGCCGACGTCACCCTGCCCTGCGGTGTCCACGTCTGGGGCCACGACGGCGGCATCCACGGTTCGTCGTCGGTGGCGGTGACGACGGCGGACGGGCGCCATTCCCTGGCGTTCAACTTCAACGGGGACTGGTCGGGGGACGCGGGGGCGGTGGTGGTGGGGGAGTTCTGCGGAAAGTGAGGTCTCCGCGCTCGTACCGATTGAGCAGCAGCATGCCGGAGCAACCGATGCAGCAGGCCAGCCCCGCGTACAGCAGGGGCGAGGCCCAGGGCCACACGATTTCGGTGCTGTACCTGTTGTTCCAATGGCACTTCACGGACAGCGGAAAGCTGCCCCGGCTCACGGAGGTGAGGGTGGAGTCCCGCCCCATGTCCATGTACAAGCCGTCGCCGGTCCTGTCCGCACACAGATCGAGCGGATGTGTGAAGGCGAGCCCGTAGTCGGTCCCGGCCCCGTAGGCGGCGATCGCGACCGCACCCCCGATCACCGCCCAACGGGCCAGCCGCGAGGGCTTCTTCCTGGTCACCCACAACCCGTACGGAACCGCCCCGAGGGCGACGAGAAAGACGGTGATCACAGGTGGACCGAAGATCGCGAACATGAACCCCATGCGCTGACGCTACGTTGCGCTGAGGAGGAGGGCGGCTGCGGTAGCTACACGGGGGCCAGGGCGGGAACACCTACCCGCCTCGCTATACAGATTTCTGTATACTTGCGTGCGTGAGTGACCTCTGGCGGATCGAGATCGAGCCCGAAGTCCGGCAGTGGCTGGAGCTTCTCTCGGATGCGCAGTATGCCAAGGCCGAACGGGCTGCCGACATGCTCGCGGCTCAGCCGACCACTCTGGGGGAGCCGTACTCGCGGCACCTCGGTGGCAAGGTGCGGGAGCTGCGTTTCCTCATGGACGGTAATGCCGTCCGCATCACGTACTGGCTCACTCGGGACCGGCGGATCGTGCTGCTGACGGTCTTCCGTAAGACCAGGCAGCGTGAGGTGGCCGAGGTCGAGCGAGCCCAGCAGATGCAGAAGGTGTGCGAGGCGGAGCATGGATCCGCCGAGCACAGCTACGAGCGGATCGAGGAGGAGCGGCCGTGAACCACTCCGAGTGGAAGACCCGGCGGACCAGGAAGCTCCTGGGCGAGTCCGTCGAGGAGTCGCCGGCCTACGTGGAGGCCGGGTACGCGTTCGCCCTGGGGCAGGCCGTCCACGATCGGCGTACCGAGCTGGGCCTCTCGCAGACCGAGCTGGCTCGCGGGGCGGGGATGACCCAGCCGCAGATCTCCAACATCGAGGGCGGCGACTCCGTACCCACCCTGGCCCTCCTCACCCGGCTGGCCAAGGCGCTGGACGCCTCGCTGACCATTGATCTGGATGGCGACACGTCGGCGTTCGTCTTCACCGCGCACGGTGGGAGCGAGCCGGGTGATGCGCAGCAGGGTGGGCGTTCGTCAGTCGCGTGAGTCCGTCTCGCGGAGTTGGGTGACGAAGGGGGCCCATGCTCTCGCGGGGAGGAGCAGCGCGGGGCCGGTGGGGTTCTTGGAGTCGCGGACCGCTATGCCGATGGGGGTGAGGCGGGCGGCTTCGATGCAGTTCTGGCCCGCGTCGCTGTACGAGGACTTGAACCAGGCGGACTCAGGAGCGATCTCGGGGTTCATGGTTCTACAGCTCTCGTTCCAGTCGGCGGAGGAACTCCGGGGTGTCCTCAGGTGGCAGTGCTGATGCTGTCATGGCGTCGAACCGGCGTGTGAAGCGGTCGACTTCGCGTGGCTTGTCCGAGGTGGAGACGGAACCCCAGGCGCTGTCGGCCTGGACGCGCGGTGGCAGTTCGTTGCCGAAGTCGAGGATCGCGAAGTCGTTGATCGAGCGGTAGCTGGGGCGGAACGGCAGTACCTGGATGGTGATGTGGTCCCACCCCGACAACTCCTCGGTGTGTGCGAACTGTTCACGCATCACATCGACGCCCCCGATCGGATACCGCAATGCGGCTTCCCCGAGGATGACGTGCAGCTTGACCGGGTTCTCTCGCGTCAGGACCTCTTGGCGCAGCATTCGCAACTCCACGCTGCTGCGGATGAACTCCGACGTGTACTCCTCGATCGGCTTCTGCACCTCGTGCACGGCACGCGCGTAACGCTCGGTCTGAAGCAGGCCGTACACGAGTGTTGGGTGGTACGCCTTCATGGACTGCGCCTCGGGCTCAAGGCCGACGAACCCCGGCATGCCCGCTGGCAACAACCCCCGGTACTGAGTCAGCCAATCCTGTTGATTCGACTCCCGGTTGAGGCCGATCAGCGACTCGACGACCTCCTCGTCGGTCACCCCGTACTTGGTGAGCAGCTTGCGTAGGTCGCCGATGTTCCGGAAGTTGAGGGAGCCTGTCTCGATGCGTTGCAGGGACGCTTCCGAGATACGCAGCCCCTGCACCGCCTGTTTGCGGGTGAGCCCCGTGCCGTGGTCGCCCGCGTCGCAGTTCTCGCGTAATTGCCGTAGCTGAAGCCCCAGTTCGAGCCGTTGTGCCGTGCGCCCGCGCTTTGCCGCCATGTGTGTCGCCTTCGTGCCGTAGTACCTGTCACCTGTCGATCTGTGCCGAGTGTGGCATCGCATGCTGCGCTCACGCAGACACTTGTGCAGATCCGGGCATAGTCCACTTTCAGCACCGCTGAATATTCAGAGCGTTTTCGATTGCGGCCCTGCGGCAGGGGCGAACACGCTGGGTTCACGTCCCCCTACGTGAAGGGCCCCACATGCCCACCCCCCTCCTCACCCCCGACTGGTCCATCAGCTACCCCATGACCCCCCGCAGCGTCCGCCTCGCCCGGCTGCACACCCGCCGCCGCCTCACCCTCTGGAACTGGCCCGGCGACATCGAAGACGCCGTCCTCGTCACCTCCGAGCTCGTCGCCAACGCCGTACGACACGGCAAGGTCCCCGGACACGAGGTCTGGCTACGAGTCGCCGTAGGCGAAGAGAACGCCGCGCTGACGATCGACGTGTCGGACTCCACTCCGGCGTTCCCCGTGGTCACGCAAGCCCCCGGAGCGGAGAACGGCCGCGGACTCCTCGTCGTCGCCGCGCTCTCCGCATCCCTTGATTGGTTTCTGCGGGGAGACATCGGAAAGACGGTTCGCGTCCAGCTCGCCGTAGGCCTCCGTACCAATTGACCCCCGGATAACCAATCGGACCCAGACACGAGACACCCAGTTCATTCGTACGAAATGTCCGTGCCGCCTCATAACGGCTAACCCGCTGTTCACGGGGATGGCTCGATTCATACGCAAGGCGGGTGGTCGTGTGCGCGCTAGACACGAGCTGCACGTGCTGTCGGTCTACGAAGGCTTCTTCTCCGGGGGAGCCCGAATTGTCCACAGCGACGTCGTTCTGGGACTGGTGGAGGGCGGCCAGCACCATACGGTGCTCAGCATCCACGGCGAAGTACACCGAGAAGCAACCCGGCAGGCCATGGAGAACGACGCCTGCTACCAGCAACTGACCGCGGCCGGAGTCGGTGTCTCCACCCTCGGCCGCACCTTCGGCGGCGACCGGGACCCGGACGGGACCGTCACCGGCGGATTCACCGGACCCGAGCTGGCCGACGCGGCCCGCGCCCTCGCGGACGCCGACGTCGTCCTGTCGCTCAAGGAACAGCCGCTCTCCCTGCTCAACCAGGCGGGCCTGCCCCGCCGCCCCGTCGTGGTGTGCCTGCACCGTTCGGACCCCGAACACCAGGGCCCCGCCCTCGACGAACTGAAAACCGCCATCGCCGACGGCAAGGTCGTCGCCGCCGTCTGCTGCGCGGAGTCCACCCGCGACGCCTACCGGGCCGCCGGCATCCCGCCCGAGGTCCTCCACGTCATCCCCAACGGCGTCGACCTGTTCCGCTTCCGGCCCGACCCCGCCCGGCGGCTCGCCCTCCGCGCCTCCCTCGGCATCCCGGACACCGCCCCCGTCGTCGTCTTCGCCGCCCGCTACGCCACCATGAAGAACATCCCGCTCTTCCTCCGCGCCGCCCACGCGTGGCTACGGCGTGAGCCTGCCGGGCATGTGCTCATGTGCGGCACGGGCATGACCGCCGTCGACCAGCCCGCCCTCTCCGCCGACATCGACGACGCCTTCGGGGAGGACCGGGAGCAACTCGCCGATCGGCTCCATCTCCTCGGTGTGCGGCGGGACATGGAGACCGTCTACGCCGGGTCGGACGTCGTCGCGCTGACGTCGTCCTTCGGCGAGGCCGCGCCCCTGTGCCTCATCGAGGGCATGATGTGCGGGGCCGTACCCGTCTCCACCGACATCGGCGACAGCGCGTCCATCGTCGCCGGGCACGGCATCGTCACACCCCCCGACCCGGACGCCATCGCGTCGGCCTGGACCGAGGCGGTCGTCGGCCGCGCGGAGTTCGCCAAGGCCCACGCCCGCAGCCGCGAACGCTTCAGCCGTACGCGCATGATCGCCTCCTACGCCGCCCTCATCGACGGCCTGCATGCGGGACACACGACGACGAGCACCGCCCCGCCGCCGTTGCCCGAGCCCCTGTAAAACACACCCCTGTAAAACACACGACGGCACATGTGAGGAGGGGCCACCGACCCCCGGTGGCCCCTCCTCTCCCCTCCTGATCCCGCCCCGGTCCGTCACTACCGGGGCAGCACCACGACATACGCGGCCGGATCGCGGTCCGCCGACGCCATCAGCGCCGTACGGACCACCGCCGCCTGCTGCTCCATCGCATCCCGGAGCTTCTTCGGGGTGATGTGGACGACCGTGATGCCCAGCCGCTCCAGGTGCTCGCGCTTGCGGGCGTACTCCGACCACAACGCGTCCTCGTCCTGACGCGGGGCGCGGGTGTCCAGCTCCACCGCGACCGCCTGCTCGGGCCAGTACGCGTCCAGGCCGCCCAGGTGCGGGCCGCCGGGCAGCCGCAGGTCGACGTTCCACACCGGGTCGGGGAGGCCGTGCTCGCTCACCATCCGGTAGAGGCGGTCCTCCGCGATCGCGCGGCCCTCCGCCAGCAGCGAGTCCACCGCGTCCACCACGTGCGGGCGGCTCAGCAGCTTGGCGTTGTTCAACTCCCGTACCACCGCGGCCGGTTCGCAGTGACCGCCGCGTACCGCCTCGGTCAGCAGCCCGCGTACCGCGTTCGCGTCCGACAGCTCGGCCACCGCGTCCGCGAGGGCCCGCGGCACCGGGGCGACCGGGACCCCCTTCACCTGCTGCGGGGTCGGGAGCGCCGCCGTGCGGACGATGTGGGCGCAGCCCGTCGAGCGCAGTCGGCGCATGCGGGGGACCAGGACGTCGATCTGCTTGAGCGAGGCCAACTCCGGTGCCGACGTGAAGCCGTGCAGGGTCAGCGCCGCAAGGCCCGTGACCATCGTCTCCGTGTACGTCGGGCGGTGCGGGCCCTCCGCGCCGGGCTGGACCGGAACCCCCGCCGTCCGCTCCCGCGCCGCGTACACCAGCACCGCGTGCAGCCGCTCCTCGCCGGTGGGCGGGCCGGAGTGCAACAGGACGACGCCGGGGAGGAGTTGCTGCCACGGCCCGTCGGGACGGCACTGCTCGTTCACCTCGGCGGCCGGGACACCGTGCGCCCGGAGCTGGGCCGTCGTCAGCACGCGACGGTGCACCTCGGAGAGGTGGCTGAGGGGGCGGGGGGAGAGCGGGGTGTTGTGGTTCATGCAACGGGGTTTCCCGCGCCGGATCCGCTCCCTAACCGCTGTTACACGCCCGTCGACAAATCCGGACAACGCGGTACTAAAGGACAGGCGTTCGGATGCCGAGTAGGCGCCGAAAACCCCTGGTCCGGATGGGGTGGACCAGGGGTTACGGCTGCGATTACCTGTATTCAGTAACGGTCACGCAGAGGCCAATCGCAGGCCAAGGCTCAGCGGGTCAATGGTCAATCGCGAGAACTGTCGGACCCCCGCCCCTCGTTGTCCGCCGCCTGCGCCCGCAGCGCCCGCGCCAGGTCGTCCCGCGACTCCAGCACCAGCCTCCGCAGCGCCGGTGCCGCCCCCTCGTGGGACGTCAGCCACGCGTCCGTCGCGTCCAGCGTCGCCTGCGCGTCCTCGGCGGCCGGGAACGCCGGGAACAGCCCCCGCACCACATCCACGCCGATCTGGATCGACCGCTCCGACCACACCCGCTCGATCGCCGCGAAGTACTTCTCCGTGTACGGCGCGAGCAACTCCCGCTGCGACGGCTGCACGAACCCCGCGATCGTCGCCTCGACCAATGCGTTGGACAGCGCGTCCGACTCCACGACCTGCGCCCACGCCTGCGCCTTGACGGCCGCCGAGGGCCGGGCGGCGAGACAGCGCACCTGGTGACGCTTGCCGGACGCGGTGTCGTCCCGGGCCAGTTCGGCGGCCACGACGGCCTCGTCGGCGGCGCCGTGCGCGGTCAGCGGCTCCAGGAACGCCCAGCGCAGCTCCTGGTCGACAGCAAGGCCCTCGATCTTCTCCGTACCGTCCAACAGGGCGTGCAGCAGGGCGAGTTCCTCCGGCGCCGACGCCACCGACGCGAAGAACCGCGCCCACGCCAGCTGCTGCTCGCTGCCCGGCTCCGCGTCCCGCAGATCCCGCAGCGCGATGTGCGCCAGGATCTTCGCGCCGGTCTCGCGCCACCACGGCGGCGAGTAGTTGACCAGTGCCGAGTTGGCCCAGGCGTGCAGCACCTGGAGGACACCGATGTCGGTCTCCCGGCGCCCGAACTGCGCCACCAGGTCGATGAAGTCGGGCGCGAGCAGCAACGCGTCCCGCGTCATGTTCCACAGCGCCGACCAGCACAGGGCCCGCGCCATCGGGTCGGTGAGCGAGCCGAGTCGCTCCCGCAGGGTCGCCAACGACACAGCGTCGAAGCGGGTCTTGGCGTACGTGAGGTCCTCGTCGTTGACCAGCACCAGCTCCGGCGCGTCCGCACCGGCCAGTTCGATCACGACCGTGCGCGGACCGTCGACGTCCACCTCGGCCCGCTCGTACCGCACGAGACGGCCGCCCTCCGTCCGGTAGAGGCCTACGACCACCCGGTGCGGGCGCAGTTCGGGATGCGACTCGGCCGCCTCCTGAAGCACCGTCAGCTCCGCGACACGGCCGCCCTCCACGTCCAACACCACTTGCGGGGTGAGGGAGTTGACCCCGGCCGTCTGCAGCCACGACCGCGACCAGGACGCCATGTCCCGCCCGCTCGTCTCCTCCAGCACCGAGAGCAGGTCACCGAGGCGCGTGTTGCCGTACGCGTTCCGCTTGAAGTAGCGCCGCGCGCCCTCGAGGAACGCGTCCTGGCCGACGTACGCCACCAACTGCTTCAGTACGGAAGCCCCCTTGGCGTACGTGATGCCGTCGAAGTTGAGCTTCGCGTCCTGGAGGTCGCGGATGTCGGCGGTGATCGGGTGCGTGGAGGGAAGCTGGTCCGCGCGGTACGCCCACGCCTTGCGGCGGTTGGCGAAGCTGATCCAGGCGTCGGAGAAGCGGGTCGCGCCGACGCTCGCGAACACCCCCATGAAGTCGGCGAACGACTCCTTCAGCCACAGGTCGTCCCACCACTCCATGGTGACGAGGTCGCCGAACCACATGTGCGCCATCTCGTGCAGGATCGTGTTCGCCCGCCCCGCGTACGAGGCCTGCGTCACCTTCCCCCGGAAGATGTACTCCTCGCGGAAGGTGACAAGCCCCGGGTTCTCCATCGCGCCCAGGTTGTACTCCGGCACGAACGCCTGGTCGTACTTCCCGAACGGGTACGGGTAGTCGAAGTGGTCGTGGAAGAAGTCCAGCCCCTGCTTCGTCACCAGGAACACGTCGTCGGAGTCGAAGTACGGCGCCAGCCCCTTGCGGCACATCGCGCCGAGCGGGATCTCCAGCGTCGTACCGTCCTCGAAGGTACGGGAGTAGGAGTCCGTGACGTAGTGGTACGGGCCCGCCAGGAACGCCGTGATGTACGTCGAGATCGGCTTCGTCTCCGCGAACTTCCATACGCCGTCGGTCAGTTCACCGACCCCGTTGCTCCACACCGTCCAGCCCTCGGGCGCCCGCACCTCGGCGCGGAACGGCGCCTTCAGGTCCGGCTGCTCGAAGTTGGCGAAGACCCGGCGCGCGTCGGCCGGCTCGTACTGGGTGTAGAGGTAGATCTCGCCGTCCTCGGGATCGACGAAGCGGTGCATACCCTCGCCGGTACGGGAGTACGCGCACCGCGCGTCGACGATCAGCTCGTTCTCGGCGGCCAGATCCTCCAACTGGATGCGCGTGCCGTCGAAGACCGCGCCCGGGTCGAGGTCCTTGCCGTTGAGCGACAAGGCGGTCACGGCCGGTGCGATCAGGTCCGCGAAGCTCGCCGCGCCCGGCTCGGCGCAGCGGAACCGGATCGTGGTCACCGACCGGAACGTCCGCGGCCCCTCCCCGGCATCGTCACCGACCGCCGAACGCAGGTCGAGGGACACGTCGTACCCGTCGACGGACAGCAGGGCGGCCCGCTCACGGGCCTCGTCGCGGGTCAGATTCTCACCGGGCACGGAGCAGCTCCCTCGGATGAAGTCGACTGGTGTTCGATATGCGGTCAGGGTCGATCCTGCCATGTGCCCCTGACCGCAGGTACCCGGGAATGAGGTGGCGAAGGAAGGTGTTGCGGTGGGGAAAGGCCGTATTCCGAGGAGAGTCATGTCCGAGACCGCGACCACGCCCGCAAAGACGCCCGTGGACTTCTGGTTCGACCCGCTGTGCCCCTGGGCCTGGATGACCTCCCGGTGGGTGCTGGAAGTGGAGAAGGTCCGCGACATCGAGGTCCGCTGGCACATCATGAGCCTGGCCGTGCTCAACGAGCCCAAGCTCGACGAGCTGCCCGAGGAGTACCGCGAGCTGCTGTCCACCAAGGCCTGGGCCCCGATCCGCGTGGTCACCGCCGTCTGGCAGAAGCACGGCGCGGACGCCCTCGGCCCGTTCTACACCGCGCTCGGCACCCGCATCCACAACAACGGCGAGGGCCCGACCGTCGAGGCCATCGCCGGCGCGCTCGCGGACGTCGGCCTGCCCGCCGACCTGATCGACTACGCCGGCCAGGAGGACTTCGAGTTCGACGCCGAGCTGCGCGCCTCCCACAAGGAGGGCATCGACAAGGTCGGCCAGGACGTAGGCACCCCCGTCATCGCCGTCCCCGGCCCCGACGGCGAGCAGATCGCCTTCTTCGGCCCGGTCGTCACCCCCGCCCCCAAGGGCGAGGAGGCCGCCCGCCTCTGGGACGGCACGGTCGCGGTCGCCTCGGTCCCCGGTTTCTACGAGATCAAGCGCAGCCGCACGAAGGGCCCGGACTTCAGCAACCTGTAAGCACGGCAACCTGTAAGCACGGCAACTTGTAAGCACTGCGGTGCTCACTCCGGGGCGGCGGCCTTCTCCTCACGGAACTTCTCGGGGAGATCGCCGCCGCCTCGCGCGTTGTACGCCGGCTGGTACCGCACACAGCCCTTGACGGCGCAGCGCCACAGATCGCCCACGTAGTGCCGGGGCCCCTTCTCCGCACGGACGGCGGCCTTCTCGCCGGCGGCCATCATCTGGAAGTCCTGCCACCCGAGACAGTTCGGGCACCAGCGTCGAAGCACCGTCATGAACTCCTCCTCGCCACGCACCACGGCCAGGCCGGTAGTACACCGCGAATCGCGGGCGCCCGCCCCCGAAATCACCGGCTCCGATGGCGCGCAGCCGCCAGCCGCGCCAGATGGTCCTCGAACCCCTTGGCGTAGAACGCGGCCCGCCCCGCATCCGGCTCCACGACCTCCGTCGGCCGCGTCCAGGCCCCCGTGTCCAACGGAACCCCGTACCGCTCCGCCGCCGCGAGCACCGCACCCCGCGCACCCACCTCACCCTCGACCACCCGCAACGGCCGCCCCAGCACATCCGCGAGCAGCCGCATCCAGGCCGGGCTGCGCGTACCCCCGCCACACACGGCCAGCGACCCCGTGAGGCCCGCCGCCTCCAGACAGTGCCGGGCCGCGTAACCGATGCCCTCGCAGGTCGCCCGGATCAGATCGGCGGGCGTCGACTCCAAGGAGACGCCGGTGAGTTCGGCGCGGAGCCGCGGCTCGACGAAGGGCGCGCGCTCGCCGGACGGCGCGAAATACGGCAGCACCCGCACCCCGTTCGCGCCCGGCGGGGTCGCCGCGAGCAGCCCGTCCACCTCCTCGTGCCGGACGCCCGTCGTCGACAGCACCCAGTCGAGCGCCGCCGTACCGACCATCGCCGGCATGGCCCGCAACCAGTGCCCAGGCCGGTCGAGGGAGATGTACAGACCGGCCGGTTCACCGCTCAGGTCCAGCTCCGTGGTCGCGACGAGACTGGCGAGACAGGTCCCGACGATCAGCAGCCCGTCCCCCGGTTCGGTCACCCCCGCGCCGAGCGCGCAGGCGGGCAGGTCGTACGGCCCGTTCGCGATCCGGGTGCCCGCCGGCAGCCCCTCGCCGCGCGTCTCGGCCGTGGCGACCGGGTCGGCGACCGGTGCCAGCAGCCCACGTCGCCGGGTCAGCCCGAGAAGCTCGACGACACCGTTGTCGTACGACCGCGTCCGGGGGTCGAGGAACGGCATCGACGCGTCCGAGACATCGGTGGTCGCCCGCGCCCCCGTCAGTCGCTGGAACACCATGTCCTTGCAGTACAGGGCGGCCGCCGCCGCGTCCAGAGCCTTCGGCTCGTGCGCCGCGAGCCACGCCAGCAACGGCCCCGGACACCCCGGGAACATCGCGCTCCCCGTCCGCCGGAACACCGTCTCGAAGGTCCCGTCCGCCAGCCACCGGTCGAGCAGTTCATGCGCCCGCCCGTCCATCCAGGACGCCGCCGCCCGCACCGGCCGCCCCTCCGCGTCCACCAGCCACACCCCGTCACCCTGTCCGGTGAGCCCGGCGAGCTCGAACGGTCCCTCGACCTCCGCGGTGAGTTCCTCCAGTACGGCGACGACCGCGCCGTAGACCTCGTCCATGTCCTGCTCGACGAACCCACCGTGCATCGACAACCCCACGGGCCTTGCGGCTACGGCGAGTTCACGCCCGGAGCCGTCGAAGGCGGCGGCCTTCACCGTGGACGTGCCGACATCGATTCCGACGTACATGGGGGGCCTCCTGGGGGTGGGGGGATCAGTTTTTGGGCGTTCACGGGGTATGAAATGCGGCGGAAGCGGGCCCGTGCTGATCAGGCACCCACGCGCGCACCTCTTTTGGTTCGGTCGCCTTCGGGGCGCTGGGAGCCGGTGTCGAGAGCCCCACCGTGCTCGGCGCTGCGCGCCTCCGCGCTCCCCCAGAGGGGGGACCCCCAGGCTCTCGACACCGGCGCGCCCCTACGGC
>Ga0307517_10006682_pt1 | contig 16989 bp, 21 predicted proteins | sample 23_EM_MG_FD_194515 | JGI IMG/M metagenome (GOLD analysis project Ga0307517, IMG submission 194515) | Populus trichocarpa ectomycorrhiza microbial communities from riparian zone in the Pacific Northwest, United States - 23_EM | ecosystem: Host-associated > Plants > Roots > Unclassified | place...
CCTAAATCAGGGTTGCTTATCAACATAGTGTAGCGGCACCAAAGGCTTATCAATCCACGAAGGCTCCATTAGACTATATATCCAGCGAAACAGGCAGGGTTCGCTCCACTCAACACAAATCGCCATGAGCATCACAAGCACAAGTGATCTATCCGGAAAAGTTGGTCTCGTCACTGGAGGTGGAACGGGAATGTGAGTGTATGCATCATAATCAATGATACGGAATGATGATGCTACTCTAAGAGGACTTATGATTGCCCAAGGCCTCGCATCGAGCGGTGCAAAAGTATACATCACTGGCCGGCGAGTAGATGTCCTCGAGAAGGCCGCCGCTGCATACCAAGGGAAGGGCTCCCTTGTTGCGTGAGTTGATATTTTCGCCGACAATTTTTGAATGGAAGTTAATAAGAGTCCATAGTTTCGGCATGGATGTTGTCGACAAGGAAAGTATCGAGAAGGGTGTCAAATTCGTCTCTGAGGCAGATGGAAAACTGGACATTCTTGTTAACAAGTGAGCCTCGATAATTTCTGATTCATTTGCCCATTATCAACGCAACCATCCGTTATAGCGCCGGGATCATTGCACCTCTCGGCGAGACTGATTTCGTCGCCAAGAAGTTCGACTACTTTGCCGAGGGCAAGATTCCATACGAACTCGAAAGCTTTGAGGGATGGGATTCGATCTTCAAGATAAACACCTTTGCGCCATTCTTTGTAACTTCTGCATTCTTGGAACTCTTAGAAAAGGGCGCACGGTCCCCTGGAAACGACACGTCCAGTGTCATTAACATCTCTAGCAATGTTGCTGCTATGAATTCAACCATGCCTTACAACAGCGTATGTCTTCCGCTAATCGCGAATGGCTGAAGTTGATTTGTATCTTCTTCAGTTTGCCTACACCGTGACAAAGGCAGCGCTGGAGCATATCACTACATCCATGGCAGCTGACCTTGCTCAGAAGAAAGTTCCCATCAGAATCAACGCTATCCAGCCTGGCGCCTTCCATACCGAGATTGTTCCTGCCAAAGTCTACGAGGAGTACAAGATGAAAGCATTCCCGGGTCTCATCGCTCCCATCCCACTTCTACGATTGGGAAAGTGAGTAGTTGGCCCATACTGATCCTTATACATGGACCTCACCTGATGACATGTAATGAACAGGCCGGAGGAGATAGCTTTGACAGCAATTTATCTCGCTTCCACTGAGTACATCAACGGCATCGTGCTCAGAATTGATGGAGGTCTTTCACTGGTCAACCTGTAGTCATTGCATTTGTACATTGCATTTGTACATGCCAGAAAGAGCGAAGAGATATGGCTTACTAACCATAGATCGATGGATGACCCAGTTTCCTCAGAATATGTCGCGGGAAATCAGAAGTTCTGGCTTTGTGCATGATGTTGTGAATGATTTCGCCGCTAGATCCATGGAGAAGAAGCTGGGAAACAGATGAGTGTTCCGTGGCTATTCAAGAATCAAAGGGTAAGCATACCTTCCGCTCAATTCTTAATTCCGAAAGTTTTGGTTGCGAGGCAAGAGATGGGTGCTTTGGTGGTCCCTGAATCATCATCGTCTGAAGGGGGTTGATGAATACAACTATCGAGTAGGAGTACAACTCCGCCTGGAACCATGGGATTGGAAGCCCAGCTTGAGCGCACGACGGAGTCAGTTGGATGCACAGGACCAAATGGGGTTGTGGGTGCGCTTCACATCATTTTTTGGGCTCACGTCAATTGTGGTCTTTGCCGTGACCTTCATTCTCAGATCAACAGACAATGACCACTTCGAGTCTTCGAGGCTCATCTATCCTGATTTCCAGTCACCAACTTCGCAGAACGAAAAGCTGCGCGTTCTTCACAAACCGGCTTGACAGGCCAGTTGCAAATTTCCCCGTATGTACCTCTAGATCTGATGTCCGAGTCTTCATGATCCCTGAACAGCCCTGCCGGCGGAGTCTACTCTTACATGCATCGCTGGATAGCAGCAGAATTCGTCTATATCACCTACGACAATCCATGTTACAGGAAAATCTTCTTTTGAACTGCACCAATGCAAACCACACATGCATATCAGAATGATACACACATGCATATCAGAATGATACAGGTACTGTAAATAGTCGACGACAGGGACTAGCACTCGCCTGCTGCTCGGTGGAGAAGGTACGCATGGCTGCTCCCCGCTATGACCAGGATATGGTCGGTTTCATCTTTCGTGCTGGTCTTTGATAGAGCGGTAGTCCTCTTCCTGATCGGTGTATTCTCTCCCGAATCCACCCCGATTCACATCACTGTAACCGCCAGGACTATATTATGATTCGCTTTCGCGATTCCTCAAGCCGGTCGAGTTCCTCAGGACAAGGCTTTTCGTACGAGGAGTGGAGGGCTGTTCGTATGACGAGCGGGCGTCATATTTATACGTATATATATTGACGAAGCCTTGGAATATACAAGTTATACTCGGAGCGGAAATACATGCATGGTCATTGGTCGGATTATGCGGGTGGCTTCTTGTGCGAAAGCGTTTCCACGTCACTTATTTGATGTCTTCTCCCACCATCACCTCACATCTCTATTTCATTCTCGACCCAGAATCCCGACAAATGATAACTCTTCTTACCTGCCTATCCACCCTTGACCATTGGTAAAGAAGGACCTTTGGGAATGGGATTCATCTGCCAGTATCCCCATCAACCCTTCGCCCTGGGGACTAGACAGCTCATTCCTCGAGCCATCTACTCTCCGCCCCAGCACACTACCATGGTTAATGTTCCTATGAGAGCACGATAAAGATGAACGATAGGCCCATCTCTACGATAACGTTTACAAGTTGACACCCAGTCCAAGTTTACGTGGTTGCAGACTCGTAACGACGTACGTGAGTAATTAATCAGCTTGTCAAAAAAATAAGCTTCCGAGTCATTGGGCACGCAGGGGCACGCAGGGGCGCGTCTTTGGCCCAATTTTTTTTGCTATTGAGGGCAGATTACTACGTTGGGAAACAAATCACTGCAGAAATCAGGATTAGCTTATTAACACAATGTAAGGTCACCAGAGGCTTACCAACCCACGGAAGCGGGGGTATTGGCCTATATATTCAGAGAGAGTGAAACAGCCATGTTTCATTCAACTCTGAAAAAACGAACTTAAATGATGGTCGTCTCAAGCACAATCGATCTCTCTGGAAGAGTAGGTCTTGTCACTGGAGGTGGAACGGGAATGTGAGTCCATACAACTTACCATGATACGGAGTGTTGATGTTTTTCTAAGAGGGCTTATGATTGCCCAAGGCCTCGCATCGAGCGGTGCAAAAGTATACATCACTGGTCGGCGAGTAAGTGTCCTCGAGAAAGCTGCTGCCGCCTACCAAGGGAAGGGCTCCATCGTGGCGTGAGTCAAATTCCCTTGGGTAATTCCGAATGGATGTTAATCAGAAACCATAGTCTCGGTATGGATGTTGTCGACGAGGAAAGCATCAAGAATGGCGTTGAATTTATCTCGGAGGTAGATGGAAGACTGGACATCCTTGTTAACAAGTAAGTCTTCATGTTCTGATCCATCTGCCCATTATTAACGCAACCATCCGTTACAGCGCTGGGATTTCTACCCCTCTTGGCGAACCCGATTTTGCTACCAAGAAGTACAGCCACTTTGCTGAAGGAAAAATTCCATATGAACTCGAAAGTTTTGAGGGATGGTACTCAATCTTCAAGATCAACACCTTTGCGCCATTCTTTGTAACTTCTGCATTCTTGGACCTCCTGGAGAAGGGCGCGCGGTCTCGCGTAGATGGCACGTCCAGTGTCATCAACATCTCTAGTAATGCCGCTATTATGAACACAATCCCGCCTTTCAACAGTGTATGTCTCTCCCCCGCCAATCGTCACGAAATGGCTAAAATTGACAATCATGTTTCTTCAGTTTGCTTACGGCTCGACAAAGGCAGCGCTGGAGCATATCACGAAAACCATGGCAGCTGACCTTGCTCACAGAAAAGTCCCTATTAGAATCAACGCAATCGAGCCTGGCGCGTTCCCTAGCGACATTGTTGCTCCCGAAATCTTCGAGGAGTACAAGACAAAACCACTCCCCGGTTTCATCGCCCCCGTCCCACTCCTACGATGGGGAAAGTAAGTCGTTTGAGCCATGCTGATCCTTACACATGAAACTTACTTGATGAGCAGACCAGAGGAGATGGCTTTGACGGCCGTTTACCTCGCTTCCGCTGATTATACCAACGGCATTGTGGTCAGAGTGGATGGCGGTCTTGCGCTGGTGAACCTTTAATCATTTCATTTCATTTGTATTTGTGCGCATGTCCCTTCGCTCGTTTGGTTCGATTCAACCTAGTCTGGAGAAGCGGACTGGGGCTAGCAATGTATTTGTATTGAGGTTAAGTTCTGTTATAAAGTAAATATCAACTTAAACCGCACACGACGATGAGGATACAGGTCAGTTGACGGCAGATATTTAATGTCAGACAGAAGCCCCCTTCAGTGAAAACGAGCTTGAAAACGAAAGGAAATCAACCCTTGTTTGATTGAGCAGTGTGTGGTGTAATAGGGATGTAATCTATGTTTTAGTACAAGTACATGGATGGGATCAGAGAAATGGACGAAAAAATAAGCTAGTGTGTGCAAAATACAAAAAATGCCAGAGTGAAGGGAGAGTACATAAGTAGCAGTAAGGAAGTCGTCAATATAAAGTATTAACCCCATCATACCATATTATCTATCTATCATAGCCAATGATTTCACCTTTAAAAGGCGATTTTGCGGAGTCGGAGGGTCAGCGAAGCCTCCAAGGTAGTCGAGATCATCATCATCTACTCGTCGTCCCAAGTCCTCTTCCTGATCGGCGTATTGCTCCCGAATCCACCTCGATTCACGTTACTGTAACCGCCAGGGCTGTATGATTCGCTTTCGGAACTCCTAGAGCCGTAAGAGGAAAGTGTGTCTGGAGAGAAGGATGGCTTTTCGTATGATGAGCGGGAGGGCTTTTCGTACGACGAGCGGGATGGCTTGTTGTATGAGGAACGGGATGGCTTGTCATATGAGGAATGGGATGGCTTATCGTACGACGAGTAGGAGGGCTTTGCGTACGAAGAGCGACCGTGCGAGGACGAAGATGAGGAGCCGAAACCACCTTCGCGGCGAGTGTTGCCCGATTCACCACCGCGGCGGGGCGCAAATTGGGTCTTATCCGCCCAATGACCACTAGTGGACCCGCCGGTATGTCCGCTGCTACCACCACCAAACGAGCTTCTATCACCTCTAGACCTGTTCCTATCATAACCACCATAACCAGCTCGATTTGGGCTGTGCATCCTGGAGGATTGCCCACCGCTCTGCCCGCCGCCCAACATTTCCACCATTTTTCTGCTTAAGCGCAGAGGCTCCGAGAGTCCAAACATCTCCTTGAAGAATGACTGCATGCCGTTTACCATATCGTCTGCGCGGCAGCCGATCATCTGCAAACGACCTAAGTAGTAACCGAGTGTGGACATAAGAGCGCCTCCGGTGGCGTCGAGGTCTGAAGCAGCGAGGTCGCGCGCTACCTCGGCAGAGACGGTGTCGATCTCGGAGAGCGCTGCGTGCGTGTACGTGGTGAGGGCGGTGGAGGGGGAGCTTGAACCGTCTTTGGACTCGTTGATTAAAGTGGCGATTTCCTCCTTCAGATCAGACGCCTTTAGAGGTTTCAGGCCAACATCTCCTAGTTCCCGCCTCAGGAATCCCATCTCCCATGACATGAGAACCAGATCACCACGGCCAGGGCGGCCTGCACGACCCGTTCGACCAACACGATGCGTATAAACGTCTCCAGATGTGGGCACGCCGAGTTGGATGACCCTTGTCACACCTGGATAATCGACTCCACGGGCCGAAACGTCCGAGGTGACGAGGACTGCAGCGGTGTTGGTAGAGACGTCGTTCCGGAACGCAGTGGACACTCTTGTACGGTGAGCCATCGTCCGCTGCGAGTGTATTTCGTAGACAACTGTCTTCCGCTTGCCTTTGAAGGGCAATGTTCCCGTGGTTTCTTTCATCATATCAGCGAAGAGCTGCACCATTTTCGTGGTGTTGAGGAATAGCACGACTTTGGATTTTTGACCTTCCTTTGCGGCGATCAGCTGGTCATGTGCGATGAGCCGCAGAATGTGCGGTAGGGCATCAGCGCCGGAGGATAGGACGGTATGGTACTGAGGGATGTGGGCGTGGGTGTCCGTGTCGGACTCTTGGACGCAGTTGATGAATTTGTGACTCGGCGACATGGCGGCTCTCGCGACGTCCTGTACTTTGGGGGACACGGTGGCGCTGAATAGGAATGTCTGCCGTTGGGATTTGGGCGGGAGGTATTTGATGATACGTTGAATGTCGTCGTGGAAACCCATGTCGAGCAGGGTGTCGGCTTCGTCTAGGACAAGCTATGATTTTACGTCAGTTAACGTTTTCAAAAAATTTGAACGCTGAGGAGAATGAGAAAAAAAACTAGACGCCCATTCCGAAGACCGGCTACGTGCACTTTGGACTTCAAAAAGTCCTCCAGAGCTCAAAAGCGACCATTTCGTCACTCTGAGGGGCAAGGTAGCGTTGACCCGGACACGAGGTGTAGTTTTTTCTGCAATTTCCCCAAACATTGAAAAACACGCACAGTTTTAGTAGTTCGGATCGCCTCGAGAACAGACGGCTCTGATGTGATGAGGTCCAACAAGCGACCTGGAGTGGCTACGACAACGTCCTTCCGGAATTTCCACGATCGCATCTGCGCCCCTTTTGACTCTCCACCAAGGAGGACTTGCACCTGGAAACCTGGATGGTGGGAACTCAAATTAGTCGCCTCAACAGCAATCTGCGTCGCTAGCTCTCTCGTCGGCGAGATGACGAGCGTGCCAACGTTGGCCTGTGCGTAGGCTCGCTCGATTGCGACCCGGTCCTTCGAGCTACTGAGTCCTGAATCTTTGAGCGCCTGTGCGACATGGTCCTTGATCGCGTTCAACCGGGCCTCCATAGCAGGGACGAGGAAGGCCATAGTTTTTCCTGTGCCGGTTTTGGCTTTGACGAGAAGGTCGCGTTCGGTCGTGGTGGGCAGCGCGAGTTCTGGAAGGAGCGGGAAAATCTGAGCTTGGACGATGGACATGTGGGTATGCTGGAACGGCCGAACGGTGATGGCTTTGAGCGTGTTGGGATGTATTGCACCACGCAGAGTGTTAAAATGAGTCGGATCAGGCGACTCGGACTCTTCAACTGGAATCCGGGCCTCGGAAGCGGCGGTGGACGCATTCCGGGCTAGCAGCATCTCTGAAAACACCAGTCTGCGAGGCACCACTGCAGAAAATAAATAAATAAGGATATTGGACGGGTAAAAAATAAATACTGACCGCTCCTGGTTACGGTGGACAAGACAAACGAACGACGGGTCGCAGTCAGCGAACGAGCGAGTTTGGTGGCGAGACAAGCCATTTTCTGCAGTTTTCTTCCTCCTGGTTGGAGGTGAAGAATAATTTCGATCATAATTTTCGCTGGCGTCCTGTTTTGGTGTTTGGTTCCCACGGCTCTGATCGCTAGACATCGGCCCGACAAAAATTGTGTGTTCCTGATAACTTGGTTACAACCACGACACTTTTTTTTTTTTTGGCTTGTCTACCATCTTGGATAGGTTTGAGGCACCCTCTCGGCTGATACGAAATCGCGTTCAAGTAATAGAACTTAACCGCAAGTCTTAGATCACTAGACGACAACCGTTCAAGAGAGACGACAGCGACATGACAAAATATATCCTCGTATCAGGCGGTGTGGTCAGTGGGATTGGCAAGGGTGTCATTGGTGCGCTTAATCGCAGTCCAGTCTCGTGTAGCACACGCTAATTTGTAGTTTTTCTCCATCCTTGATGAAAACTATCTACTCCATCTCTGTAAAAAAGCTTCGTCAACGGGCCTGTTGCTCAAAACCACGGGTCTCAAGGTCACTGCGATTAAGATTGACCCCTACATGAACATCGATGCAGGCACAATGCGTCCTACTGAGCACGGCGCGTTCATTCTCTGCACTTGGTTTCCTACACGCTCACATAAAGAAACCAACAGGCGAGGTCTACGTCCTAAACGACGGTGGCGAGGTCGACCTCGACCTCGGCAACTACGAACGCTACCTCAATGTTACGCTAAGCCGCGATAATAACATCACCACTGGAAAAATCTACCGCGAGGTCATCGACAAGGAGGTAGGTTTTTGAGATCACGATTGTTCTTGGATCCTGAGAACGCGGATCATCCATGGGGTGCCTCAAAATTAGAATGTCATCATTCACGCGCCCTGACGCGTTCTATTTCTGTCCTTTTCTGTAATTCATGAACTCCGTACTGACCACTGTATCCAACAGCGAAAGGGAGAATATCTGGGCAAGACAGTGCAGGTACGGATTGCCGTCTCATTCCACAAACTATCTTAAAAACATTTACAGATCGTCCCACACGTCACAAACGCGATCCAAGATTGGATCGAACGCGTCGCCAAAATCCCCGTAGATGAGTCAGGCGAAGTCCCAGACGTATGCATCATCGAACTCGGAGGAACCGTCGGCGACATCGAATCCGCGCCTTTCGTTGAAGCCATGCGCCAGTTCCAATTCCGTGTCGGCCCCGCCAATTTCGCCCTTATCCACGTTTCCCTCGTCCCCGATTTGCACGGCGAGCAAAAAACAAAACCGACACAGACGACCGTGCATTGTCTGCGGGGTCTAGGTCTCTTACCCGACATTGTACGCCTTTCCTACCCGTACCATTTCTTTTCCATCGCTCATTTGGGTATTCCTAGATTGCCTGCCGCCTTCTTGGCCCACAACCGCTTAACCCAGCAACAAAAGACAAAATCTCGATGTTTTGTCACGTCTCCACCGAACAGGTCGTCGGCGTACACGATGTGTCGTCCGTTTATCACGTTCCTCTCCTGCTGCAAGCCCAGGGAATCGTTGATTTCTTCGTGAAGCGATTGGGGTTGGATAAGTTGGGTGTGGATGGACGGTCGAGCCCGAGCCTTGGCGAGAGTCCAGCTGCGAGCGAGATCTTGAATGGGTTGAGCACTGCCATTAATGGCCTGAGTTTGGGTAAAGATGTGAACAATGTTGTTCGGCGTGGAAGTGAGGTCGAGGCGCAAGAGAGGATTTGGGAGGCGAGGAGGGAGAAGGGGCGGGAGCTGGGCATCAAGTGGCGCGATTTGACTAAAGGGTATGTCTCTTTCATGCCCCTTTCATTTCTTATTGTTTCTGCATGTTATTAATCATCATTTTTTACAGCCAAGAACGCCTTTTCGACAAAGTGACCATCGCTCTGGTCGGGAAATACACAGATCTCAAAGATTCGTATATGTCTGTCACCAAGGCCCTCGAGCACTCGGCGTTTAGGGTGCATAGGAAGCTGACAATTCAGGTGTGTTTCTAAATTTATTTTTCGTTCCAGTTTCCATATCATTCGGCATGGGGGTGCTTTTGGGTGCTTCTTTCTTTTTTAGTCTCCCTTCTTCACCTCATGTCTTCCCCTTTTTCGAATAACTAACTTCTTTTTTTTTCTCATCGGATTCAGTGGGTCGAATCTTCCGACCTCGAATCTGAGACGCAAGAATCGAATCCTGCAAAATACCACGACGCATGGCGGGCCGTAGTCGGCGCTAGGTGCATTTTAAGTGCTAACGCCAAACCTCAACTGCTGACAACGCCATAACGTATATCTTTTCACGTAGGGGCATCCTCGTCCCCGGGGGCTTCGGACACCGCGGCACAGAAGGGATGATGCTCGCGATCAAGTACGCACGTGAACAAAAAGTGCCCTTCCTCGGTATCTGTCTAGGCTTCCAACTCGCGGTGGTGGAATGGGCGAGAGATGTGTTGAATATACCCGGTACGTATATGATATATACTTAACTTTACTCTTCAGACAAAAAACAGGCCGCTTACGAGGGATGATGACCCCCACCTTCCCATTTTGTAGAAGCCACTTCGGCAGAGTTCCATCCTACTGCAGAGCATCCGCTGATCGTGTTCATGCCCGAGATATCCAAGACCCATATGGGGGGAACTATGCGCCTTGGGTTGCGCCCTACTGTGTTTGACCCGGAGACCGAAAAATGGAGCAAGATACGTAAACTGTATGGCGGCGCAGGCACGATCTGGGAGCGCCATCGACATCGATATGAAGTCAACCCGGCGCTTGTGGATCGGTTGACGCAGAGCGGGATGATTTTCGCTGGTAAAGATGAGAAAGGGGAGAGAATGCAGGTGTGTGAACTCCGAGGTACGTTTTCCTTTCTTTTTCTTTAGATTTAAAAAAAAAGAAACTAATGTTCTCTCTTCCTCTTTTTTGAAAAATGGTTTTATTTTTTCATTTATCTTTTCATCCGATAGACCACCCCTTCTTCCTCGGCCTCCAAGCCCACCCGGAGTTCTGCACACGCCCTTTGAACCCCTCGCCGCCCTTCCTGGGGTTCGTCGCTGCTGCATGCGGGCCCTTCATCCTCGAAGAGCAAATCGCGCTCCAGATGGCGACCTACAAACCCCCACACCCCGCAGCAGCGATGGTGAGCGAGGCGGCATTGAAAAGCGCTTCAGAGGCGATAGAAAAGGCGGAAGAGGAGGCTAGGAATTTGGGTGGCGCGGGTGACAGGGACGAGCAGAGCAAACATATGAAGGTGGTGCAGGTTGTCAATGATGATTAAAGGACGGGCGGATACGATCATGGTGTTTGGAACGATATCATGGAGATCTATGATCGAAAAAAAAAGAATTTACAGTATGTATGTAAGTAGACCGGGTTGGAGGGTCGTGGGCTCTTCCTCTCTCTTTCTTTCTCTTTTTCTTTTTCTTTTACGAACACCACTCTAAATACTACTGACGTCAATGAATGATGCCTTTATCTGTATTCACATGTTACCCATACTTATTTTAGCGTCTCTGTATAATACCCTATAATACCATATGTAACTCAAATCATAGCATACACCCACCCAGTTTTATTTGATGAAGTTCTCGATGTTTTATTTATTTTCAGATTCTTAATATTAACTTGCAACAAGTAAATTATCTAGTAAAGACGCACAGATGACTATCTACTAAAAACGCACAGATGGCTATCTACTAAAGACGCACAGATGGCTATCTACTAAAGACGCACAGATGACAGCTGCGGAATTGTAGGTCTTGGGCCGATCTATATCGATGATGGACATATGTTCATCAGAGAAAGAGAACTCGAGTCTCGCGCCTACTTATTCCATAATTCAACAATACCCCGGATCGATGTATATCACCCCAAAACCGCGGGTTGATTGGTTTGTACGCTACTCTGTATAAACCACTCGGAGGTGGTGATGCAGGTACTCCAAGTAGCGTAGTATAAATACACCGCAATTATCGGGATATTTTGTCGCCAGCGTGGGGGGCGGGGAAAGCTCTTTAAAGGGATATCAAAAGATGTTCAAAGAGCATGGGCTTTCTCCGTAGAAAAATCATAGTTGCCATTGTCAAAGTCCCTACCGATATATTGCTGTGTGGGAAGCCTATGATGAGCTTTCAGATTTTTTGGGGGGGCTGAGAGAGCGTTTACGTACTGTTTGAGTGGGTACGCCATCAACCTCAACATCGGCTACATTACGAACAGGATTGGCTTCTATGTCTTGCGTTGACTTGTAGTCTCCCAGAGGGATTTCATTTTTGCTCGTTTGTTGGCCGCTTACGTTGTGGTTGAAGAGTATGTGAGTACCAGTCCGGAGTGTGGGAGCAGAGGAGCCAGAGGAGTCGTTCGGATCCGAGGTAAAATTATCGTACGTAATGAAGACGTTGCGGAATACAGTGGTGGCAGCAATAACGGAAACGACGAGAGCGAATGACAAGGTGATGATGTTCATGACAGGGTTCATGTGAAGGCCAGCCATGACAGTTTGAATCAAGTTCGCGGCAAAGGCGACACAGAAATAGACCTAGCGAGAAGAATAAACAAAATAATTTCGATGCAAACACGTTAATCGAGAACGTACAATTCCGTCGCGGAGGAGCAGATGTCCAAAGGTGCTCGTACGATACGAATCAAGGCCGTAAGTACAGAACAGAAGAATAACGAAGTCGAATGCCATGGCTTCGGGGATGCATTTAGTTAATTCATCCAGGTAGTAGAGATTATGCTTACTGTATCCCCAGACCATTATCATCGTACCTCTCGGGGCGGTTGAGATAACATCGCAAAGACGTCTTTGAGGGTTCCAGGAGGCCTTGGAGTAGCGGAATGCTAATGGGAAAATCCAATCAAAGGGTGAGCGTGGCCAACTAGCGAGGTTGATGACAACGCACTTTGAGACCAAACTGCGATTTGTCCCAGTAATAATACACCCATGAGAATAGTAATTTTTATATCTTGGCGCCAGACTGCTCGAGTACGAAGGACCAAAATTAACGACGAAGCGACAGTACCAAGGGCATCGCAGACTAGAGGTAGATTAATTATTACACATAAAGTCGAATTTCTAATCAAGGTCGTACATTTCGACATGAAAGTCAATTGCGTACAGGGCACCTCGTGTAGAGCATTGCGGTTAATGGTGATCGCGAAGATGTGTAAAAGCATGCTGATCCGCGCTATAATGTAGATGGCCTTACAGAAGAGAAAAAAGGGTAGAAATTGAATGACATGGACGGGTGCATTTGGCATCGTGAGGTCCTCACCATGGGCCATTTCCACTTTCGTTTCCCAGTAATGATCTGCCATTCAAACCACAGGGTACTCAACACATCCCAACATGCAACCCCGGTGAGGACCAACGAAAAGGCAGCAAAAACCTCTGAATAGCAGTGTCACCCGAGGACATAGATATTTTTAGATGGACGAACTTACTACTAGTTTCGGTGATCACTGCGGGGTCCATCCAGTTTTTGGCCATGCTGAATATATAGCAGAGTGAAGCGTTGGGGCGGATTGGACGAGGAGCGACGAAGCCCGAAGTAATCGGCTCGCCGATCCAGTTTATTTATGCTCGGAAAACAGCCTAACCAGATGCGATTCGGAGATATTGGAGCGTTGCGATTTCGAAGGATCAACTAAGCGAACAGAATTGATGAATCTTTTCCTTTCTGGTGTTCAAATGAAAGCAACATGGAACAGCATGGAACCTGTATCCGCTGAGATGGGAGTTAGAGATCCGGCTGTGTTGGATATGGTATGATCCAATCTTCCTCGAGATACATGGCGGCTCGAACCTCCAATATGCAAGTGTGCTGCCCCAATGCTGAGGCCTCAGCATTGGCTATTCCCTAACCTCAGCGCTGAGGTTAGGGAATAATAAAATCCCAAGGGATTCTACCGAACCTCGTATCCATCTTACGTGTAATAAGAATCCAAACAAGGTTTGTGGGATTTCTGTGACTATCTTCTTTTTCCAAGCTTCGAGGAATGCTGATGGAAAAACATCATATAAGAGACCTTTCAGCGTGCATTTCAAATAATCCCTGGCGGGATTGGTTGTTACGCAGCATAGATCTCTATCCCCTGCACTGCCTTCAAAATTCAAATTTTGATGGCATGTACAAGCGTATCTTCGTAAGTACGACAGTCTGTGCTTTTTGAGGATATGTAACAGTACCTATGCCTCGAAAATTTGGTCTTGGGCCTCCGAAAGTCTTTCCATTCCATCTGATGAGGAATATGTACTGAGAAACGCATCAGCCGCGATGCGGTGCGATGATGTTTTGTTGATCATGATCAGATAAGATAGGATAAGCCATCCGATTGGCTGTCTGGAACGGGACGACTCGGAAACATTGACCGGCGTTACCTAACATCTATCTATCCAGAACTTGAAGTGGATGACAGTGTTTACATAAATCAAGTTTTTGTTGCAGCCTTGCGATGTGGAAAAGGCAGAGAGACCAATTCTCCAAACGATGACCACCTGCAAACTGGATGGCCCCGGTCTGCATTGACCGATGGGAAGAATGGGTCATGGGAGCGATGGCAATTAGACTGTGATAGGTTACTACTGCCGGATTCGATCTACAACATTCACACAGCGATCAAGCCATGGACGATATGACAAGGGCTGACAAAGGGGAGAACTACTCATACAGGTACGCACAAGAGAAATATTTTGCGATATACGGTCAATTAACTGGTTGATCCCGAGCCCCTACCTGCCACTTCGGATATAAGGTCTTTTCAGCCATATGGTGTGTTGTCAACGTTCTACGTTGCACCCACTTCAAGTATCCGCATCCCCGTCCTGCTCGGCTTTCGTCTTGCCTTTCTGGCATGAAGACGTCCATTCTCTTTACCCTATTTACCTCCACCGCCTTCTCCCTCCTCCGCGTTGTCGCCGGTAGTGTGTCTGACACGATTATCAGTAATGCAGCCGCTAGTACATTTAACGCTTGCCTTGCCACTTGATTACCCCAACTAACATCACTTAACGATTTCTCAGATTCTATTGACTTGCATGTGTTGTCGTTCTTTCCTGATGCGATTGCAGAAATCGAGGATGTGTATCACAACGCTTCTATCGCCCCCGTCAAGCGCAGCATTGGCCACCTCATAAGCCGACAGACACCCAATCCCAACAACATCATTGATACGCACAGTCAGTTCCACCGTTCGCGAAAGTTTATCTTGAATGATGTCGCTGAAAATATATGCAGCGCATGTTGCCCCTGCCTGGTACAAGGCACTCTACCCCGAAATTGGCGGATACCCCGTTCCTGACTGGACTATGGATGACCACTTGTCGTTCATGGCAGGGGAGGGAATCGAACACTCGATCATTGCGTTCTCTGTACCTGGTCCGAACGTTTTTGTGGGGAACAAGCTTCTAACCATCGCTCTTGCTCGTATTATGAACGAACAAGCAGCTGCCTACTGCCGTGCTTATGAGGGAAAATTCAGCTTCTATGCCCAAGTGCCCCTTCCCTGGACCCAGGACGCCATCCGCGAGGCTGAATACGCCATCAACGTCCTTGGAGCCGTTGGCATCTGGGTTCAGTCCAACGTTGAGGGCAAATATCTCGGTGATGCGGATTTCAAGCCCTTTTTCAATGCTGTCAACACGTTCGGCGGTCGTCAAATTCTTTACATTCACCCCTCTGTCCCGGTTCTCAAGGTTGATAATAGACTTGTTGAGGCCAACCCAACTCCGTACATCACTGGAACGATCGAGTTCTAGTACGTCTGTTTCCCTCCCGCGGACTTTCATTGCCTAAAATATTTCCTAGCTTCGAAACTGCCCGAACACTCATGGATTTGACCCTTACGCAAACGATCCACAACTTCACCAACATCCATTATGTCATTCCTCACGGCAAGCATTTACCCTAAATATATATATATCCTTGGATTTTCTCAGCGATATTTTTAGTTGGAGGAGCATTCCCTTCCACCGTTGATCGCATCCTCAAATCATACCCCACTATCTACGATTCTTCATTCGCCATTTACAACACCCGGTTCGTAAGATATGATCTGTTTTTGCTCGACCATCCTAAAGGCGGTGTCTGACTGTATTTCAGATTCTGGTGGGATTCTGCTGGACCCACCTACTTCCACCAAGTTTCTGGACTCCTCGGAATGGGTGTTCCTAAATCTCAACTCCTCTATGGAACCGTACGTTCTCTGCGTCTTTCACAGGCGCTTGTTCTAATATTAAATTTTGCGCATCAACTTGAAGGACTTCCCATACGCCCCGCTCGCACCTCAAGCCGGCTCACTCGCTGCTGTTAAAAACTGCCCCCTCTTCACCGCGGCTGAGAAGACCGCCATTTTCCGCACGAACGCCCAAAACCTTTTCGGAGACAAGATCTCTTGGAACTAAACAGCAACCATGCCGTCCTACGACTTATTTCTCTTCACTCTCCATGACCTTATTCGAGCTTTTGTACTCATTTCCGGTCACCCGTTGATCAGCGATACCTTTGAGCACCTCGTCGCACATTCGCTCTCCCTTCCTATTGACCCTCTTTGATTTGTTGCGTTTTCCTGGAAGCTCTTCGCATACGGTCACTCTCGGAGAAACTTTATTCATTCATTGTTACAGTAGATTCCGGATAATGCGAGTTTTTCTCATCAGTAGCCTTAGTCCAATCAAACAATTTACTGCAGCGACCATTTTTGAGGGTCCATCTAACTGATTTAGTCGCTAATCTTTACCGAATGGCAAAGCTGAAGCAAGGCTTTGCATTTGCAGTTCCCTTGCACTCTGACCTTTCTACTCATGATGGATCTGAGTGACTCCGTGTCAATGTTCCCCCAAAAAGGACGATAAAAAGATCCTGAACACGCTACAAGGTACAACAGCTGACTTTGCTTATCTCGAAAGATCGGTCTGCTTTGCGCAGCGATTCGTATAGCTGTAACCTCCCATAACTCGAAGTTGGTAAAAAAATGTAAGGGGATTTGCAGAAAAAGTCTAGTCTCGAAACCAGACATTATGGATACAACTGATTCAGGATCAAATCAAACAATGTGAAGTCGATTTAAAGAGCATTGAAATTGCCACAGTGACTTTAGGATTCTGGGAACCCGGAATGAGGACCTCATCCTCGGTAGCCATGATCAAGGCGACCGCAGAATAGACTAAGAGAAACAAGCATCAGTCAGTCATTCATTAATGTTGGAGCCATAAACATGTTCCTCGGAGGGGGCCTCCACCTTCTTCTTCTCTGCCTTCTACACTAAGACCACCACCCCCCTTCATCTTCCTCCTCTCCAGTAGGGCCATGGGAGGGGTCTGCAAGGTCTTGGTATTTGGCAGAGTCCTGAGGTTCGTTGTCACCACAGAAGGAGACTTCGGATGAACTGTCCATGTCTGAGGCATTCATCTGAAATTGGCGATCAGATACTGAGCAATTTAATTGAGACAGTGCGGCTGACCTGTTCCAGTGGGATGAATCGTACTCTCTTTGCTTGGTGCATCGCACTACATGGGATTGATGTCGCACCATCAAAGAAGAGTTTCCCATCTAGGAGGG
>Ga0307517_10006683_pt1 | contig 16987 bp, 13 predicted proteins | sample 23_EM_MG_FD_194515 | JGI IMG/M metagenome (GOLD analysis project Ga0307517, IMG submission 194515) | Populus trichocarpa ectomycorrhiza microbial communities from riparian zone in the Pacific Northwest, United States - 23_EM | ecosystem: Host-associated > Plants > Roots > Unclassified | place...
TCAAAATTCTTGTTACATTGTGGGGGTGGTGGGGGGGGGGGGGGGGGGGGGGGGCGTTGATCAAATGTCCTTTTTAGAAAAAGTGAGCACTACCTGTCCTAGCACCCGTCGTCTCTCTCTCCCTCCTCTTTGCATTTCTGACGCAGCAGCGGAGGTCCAAGCTGTTTCTTGCCCCATTCGCCTTAACACGCCCTTATTGGTTGGCCTTGTTAGGCAGCAGTCTCATCAGACACTTCAGTCCCGCTTCAACTAGAACTGGTTCGCCTCGAGTAGGCTCGAATTCAGCCAATCGATTGGCCCGGCCGGGGGGGGAGGGGAAGGGATGTTCAAAAGAGGAATCCTAACCATGAAAAAAGAAAAAGGGATGCCAGAGGCTTTCACTTGCCATAGTTAGGGGAAAAAAAGAAAATAATTGCCTCCCCACTTTTTTCTTTTCTTTTTTTCCTTCCCCTTTCACCCCCCCCCCCCCATCATTCATTCTATCATCACCATCATCACCATCATCATCATCGTCCTTGCTAACTAACCTAACTCTCCGCTCCCACCACTGTTCCCTCTTTCAAAACTCCCTATTCAACTGGTTCCCAAGATATCGCATTGGTACTGCACGTGATGACCTTGACACTAGAGCACTCACGCATACTTTATTTCATGCTTCCCTTTCCTCCCCCTCTCATCGTTCAGGAGTCTACCGCAATTCGCCGTTAACTTAACTCTCAGTGCCGACAGCGAGAAAACCTCCATCACTTCCCCAGGAACGGTACAAGTAATAATAACCCCCCCCCCCCCCACTCCCAATCGTTTCACCGCCGTAACCTTTTCCTTCCCTATTCTGTGCGTTCAGTCACTCGCTCAGTCACTCACTCCTCACTTCCTCCTCACCGCAATGTGCACACCATAGCCATCACGTTCTGTTCGCCTCAATCTGAATGATACCCTTTCCTTCCCTCTCCCTTCCCTTCCCTTCCCTTCCCTTCCCTCCCTTTCCCTCCCTCTCCCCCGCCCCGCGTGCCCCAACGCACCAGTCGAGGCGATCAAAAATTGCCACCCCCGGCAAGTGAAACCAAACTTGTCTACCGTGCTCTATTTTTCGACTTTTCTACACTCCCCGATACGGCTATCATCATCCCCATCCGATTCGTTCACTTGCCGCAACGTTAGCTTGTGTTGCTTACTCGTCATCTCCCACTGGTCACGATAAATAGATGCTGTGTACGAGTAGGTAATACCTACTAATAATGATGATAAATAATAATAATAATAATAATAATAATAATAGGGACAACTAAGTAACATATTTTATGGTGAAAATTCTTTTTTCTGAAAAAATTGAAAAAAGATATAGTAATAAATAATTCAGCATCCACGTTCATGTCCGTGTGTGTGTTTTATTCTCACAGTCCGTAGAAAACTTACCCATGAATAGCCGGGGGCGACAAACCTGTTTTGGTTGGCCGGGCTGGGGCTGGGGCTGGACTGGACTGGACTGGGGCTCCTGGACTTGCGTTGGTTGGTTGTTGGCGCCGTTACGGCAAATTATTTGTTTATTTCACCAAGATGATGGGATCGAAGGGGGAGAGACAAGACAGAGACAGAGACAGAGACAGAGACAGATTGGCAGTTGGTTGGTCGAACAATCTGGCTGGCTGGTTGGCTGGTTGGGCTTGCTGGCTGGCTGGCTGTACCGTACGTACTGACTGACCTGCAGCTTACGCCCTACTCGAGTAAACACCCTCGAGAGAGAGAGAGAGAGAGAGAGAGAGAGAGGAACCCGAAATGATACCGGTATCATACGCCATTTAATCTATGATACCCCCCCCTCCTCCATCCCCTATTATATCATAATATCACAACCTGGACAATTTTAAAAGTCACCTGGCAGGCCTGCGGTGTAGCGTGTAAAATAGCAGCATATCGCGCCCGCTTTTCTACGTTTTCCACGATACTTCTCCGCTCTGTATCATATCGGATCGCATCGCTCCTCGCTTTTTTTTTTTTGCTGTGGCTAAGTTTTGAATAGCCTCTGTGAGTCCGTGTGTTATGCGTGGGTGAGTAAGCGATTAAATAGGCGTGTGTTCGATCGTGCACTATTGCTTGTCCCATAAGTTTAGATCCTCTTCTTACCGTCTCTATGCGAACTTGCACGAGGTAGGCGGCGAAGCAGATCTGATATCCTGTGTCTTGTGGGCTCTGGCTGGTTACGGCTACCCTAATTATTTCAAAGCGCCGAGCACCGATAATTGGCCCAATTGTCCTTGGAAATGAAAAACGTACTTGTATCATACCTCGCTGCCCGCCCTGCCAGTAATAATCTGCCTGCCTGCTGCGGTAGGGTTCGCCGCGAGGCAGACCCTGTGTGTGTAGTGCACCGTATCGTACTCCAAGTGCGATCAGTTGGAATGCAACCCATTCCACCGGTGCGCCGATTAAAATCTCACTAAAGCGATTCCCCCCTCCCTTCCAGCCCTATTGTATTACGCTGCTCTGGTGCTCTCTCCAGAGGAATGAAAACAATGTCATCATTACATGAAAAGAAATTAGTCGGGACGGCGGAAAGGATGCAAGGGAGAATCGCGGAATGGAAAGAACCCCGAAACGACTTTTGAAATCCAGAGCTGAAGTAGCCAAACAGGGGGGACAGTAGCTCAGACTTCTCATATCATAATATTATCATATTCATGTACCAGAAACCCCATAACACGTAACCCTCGAATCGGACATGACTCAAAACACATGCCGTATTTTCGCAGCCTTGCGCTCGCATGATTATTACACTAGGGAAAAATGAATGAACAAAATGAGGGAAAATCTGGGGGAGAAAGAGAGAAAACATGGGGGATGCTGTGGTAAAAGCAAATGATATGTGCTCTCAAAACTTCGAGGGAATAAACGTGGAACAAAAATAGAAAACCCGATCAGAAAACCAGCTCCGCCGAATGGTGACCTTCACACTCCTAGAAACAAATTACCGGTACAAAGGAAAGCTAAAACAAAAAACGGCTTTTAACTATCTGGGGCCCCCTTGATAGATCGACTCGTGAAGAAATCCACCAGGTGTTCAATGATATTATCACTGCACAAACATGAAAACTTGCCAAATCGCCCGGAAACAATCCCAAAGCTCTCATGATGATGATGTATATCCCACGTTTAGGAAGTCTGTGGGATCGATAGCAACTTCTGTCCCGGGAATTACGAGATCACTCTGCTCAAGTTGGGGATAGAAATTGTATGCAACTGTCTGCGAGTGAATCTGTCCATGGGCGCTTTGGGCCTGCCCCGACGCAAATCTATGCACAGAGTCTGGTGGAATCTGCTGTTGCCCAACTAAGTGATGTTGCATGAGAGGGCTGCGATGCTGTGGATACTGTGCACCAGGCTGAGGCGGAGGTGAAACACCAATGTATCCGCCGGGTCGAGTTGCTATTCTCTGCGGTGTTGTTACCCCTGAGCTTGTTGGGGTGTGTTGTTGCTGCTGCTGTGGGCTTAATGAATAGATATCACGGCCGGCATTGCTTGGAAAATCAAATCCACCGTTAGTCCCCATTGCTAGCTGCTGCTGCTGCATTCGCAGGTTCTGTTCTGGACCGAAGTCATGAGGACCAACAAACTGCGGAGCCCTCAATGGTGCCTGGATCCCGAATGGATCATCCACTTTTGGTGAGCTACGTGGAGGGGTATATTGCAGATGTGCAGGACTCACGCCGAAGGAAGAGGGATCTGGAGAATGGAATTGTGGTGGTGGGAGTACCTCATAGTCACCGTTTCCGGTGAGCTGTCTTTGCGTTGTGTCCGTAGGATCAATATCCATTTCCATACTCGGCTGCTGCATCGGTGGTGGCGGCGGTGGTTTGGAAGGCTCAGGTTTAGACAAAGCGCTATTTTGCTGGGCGCGTTTGCTGGCAGCTGACGGTCTAACATTTGGAGGTACCACTGCATCGTCCTTTATCAAGTCTAGTACTGGGAGCGATATTTGCTCCATATGCCTTGCCAAGTGTACTGTCAACTTCTTCCACGTCGGGCACACATTCCCGCAGAACCTACACTTTTCCTGTGTAGGGTGTTTGGCTGTAACTTGATGGCAGGAATCAACAATTTGCCAGACCTTTTCGAAGTCCTCGTGTGAGGGCGCACCCTCGCTCGCGCCGGCAACACCCTTCTTGCCTTTCCTAGCAGCCGCCTTCTGGGCTTTAACCTTGGGTTCCGCCATCTTATGCTCACGAACTAGATGTTGGACAAAATTATCCTTCCTGTAGCAAGTGTGGGCACAGTCGGGTAACGTGCAAGTCCACCACTCCAAGTGTCTATGTCTTTCATTTTCGTGTCTAACCCAATCGGCTTTCCGCTTGAAAGATTTGGGCTCCGTGCATTCCACAAACGTGCAAGTGAAGGGTTGGACGTCTTCATGGACATGTTTGGTCCAATCGGATGGCTTCTGGAACTTCTTCACCTTGAAACAAATCGGGCACTCAAATTCGGCCGGCAAGCGTAGGACAGGAGGTTGCGGAACCCCCGGCGGGAATTGTGTCGCAGTAACTTTGCCTTCGGTTGGAGAGTGCGACCCGTCACCAAGAGTTTCATCGGAAGAGTAAGCTGGAAGGTCGTGTTAGCAGAATTCATGTGAAATTCTCGTTGAACGATATGGGTAACCGAACCTTCCGCCTCTACACTTGCCCCGGTTGTGCCCCCCCTGCGCCCATCGGCGGATGGGTCGCCGCCAGGACCAATTGAACCAACAGGGCCCCTGCATTTAGCCGCGTTTCCACATCTTTTCCCGCCTCTGATCGCAGCCAAGTGTTTTTGTCTATGTTCGACGAGCTTCTTAAATCTTTTGCCCTGCTCATAGACGACTCTATCGACAAGCTTTTGATGTAATGCTGGTGTGAGACCACGGACATGTTGAGAGAAGCCCTCAGAGTTGGGGGTAATATCGAGTTTTGGCAAAGGTGGCCTGGCTCCAGGAGGGGTGGTTTGTTGGTCATTTTGCATATCATCGTCATCCACATCGTTGTCATCATCATCATCGCAACCATCGTGTCTAAGTGGGTCCGGAGGGGAAAGTAATTTTGCTGCAGCAATTCCACGTTTTCTAGATTCCTCCCCAAATGTATAGTTTCTCCTTGGAGAATCGCTCTCAGCGCTCTGCACTGGTGACCTTATAGGAAGAGCCGGTGGCCCTCCGTATTGCCCCAACATGCTGACAATGCCAAAAACTGGCTTTTCCTTCTGCAATTTCGACGATGATATGTCACTCTTGCTTCTCGCCCTCTTCACTGTTTGCGCAATGAATCCTCCACTTAATGATCGGGTTGGTGGACTGATTATACCAGCCGTACTCGCAGTGTGGGCTGTATGGGCTGAACTTTGTCCGGCGCCAGCCGCCATGCTAGCCATTTGAGCAAGTGCTCCGCCAATATTCTTTGTATCAACTTTTAATGGGCTCTTTGGGGCCGATTTTCCCCAACTACTCCCTCGTTTTATCGGGCCGAATGCGTGACTAGCCGTACTTGCGAGTGATACGGTGGAGTTACCTCTTTTCCTTCCTTCCATGCTTAAACCGGTTCCGAGTCTCTCCTTCTCCTTCTCCTTCTCCTTCTCTTTCTCCCTCTCCTTCTCCTTCTCCCGCTCTTTATCGCCCGCATTGCTAAACCCTCGCTTCAATCTCGAAGGTATTGTGCCCCACATACTAGGTCTTCGCTGATGATTCAATTGCTTCTCCTTCTCCTTCTCCTTCTCCTTTTCCTTATCTTTATCCCTTCCAAAACTCAGGCTTTTCAACAACCCATTTGCTAGAAACCTATCGGCATCGCCAGCGCTCAGGCGTCGGGATTTACTCATCTGACTACCAAATGTTGCTACCCGGGATGCTGTCTCGATGTTTTCGGCATAACGATGGAACTTGATGATCGCTGCGTTTGCGGTGTTGGGCTGGTTCCTTGACGCAATCGCTGCTCCCCTGCCAACTTGCGCGACAGTATCATTCCAAGGATGCGCTGAGTAGAACTGGTTCGGTCTTGGGTAATATCGAGGGTCGGTCTCACGGCGTTTTTGCTCCGCTTCTTCTTCTTCCACCGCCTTCTTCAACTCTAGTTCAGAAGGTGGAGTTTCGCTCGTATCCATCGAATCCTGATCCTCCAATGGGTCATCCAAACTGCCTTCAACGAATGAAGAAGCCACTGAAGAATCATCTTCGTAATCATAGGCGCCAGGTAGACCTGTGTCGTCACCTTCGTCGAATAGTACTGCTCCTGTTGTTGAGCTACTCTCGCCAGGCCTGACGGAATCGTCCTTACTTTTCGATGGCACCATTGGTTTTCTTCGGAAATCAGCAAGACTCCTCGATCGTCTCTTGTCGGCCGGCTTGACGGAAAGATTTGTATTCCTACTAAGCCAGTCCTCAATATCGGCGTTTTTCTCCTCAATTCCCCGTATTATTTCCTGCTCCTTAAGTGAGAAAGGGAGATCCCCAAGTCCTAATTCAACTTCTCGTCTTGCGGTTGGATCCAATCCGCCTTTCCAGCTCCCATCTTCTCCTCTATTTACAACCATATTGTCCCCGCTGTGAACAGCCCCGGGCCCTGAACTCGAGGGAGATCCAGTCGTGGCATTTGAAGAGGGGGTTGGATGCATCCCATTGCCCCGGTGTGTGAACTCTTCCACTTTAACTACAGGGCTTTTGCGGAAATTGCTGCTCACGCCCGTAAAGCCACCAAGATTACTAGCAGTTAGCCCTGCTGGGCTAGGGGAAACGGTTGGGCGGGGGCTCGGCGGATGGTAAATCCCTAGATTCCCATTCGCAGGAGAAGAATATGAATCAGACAATGGATCCAAAGGGTCAATTCCCTCATCATAAAGAAACGTATTGTCGTCGGCAAGTGGTGGCATTTCAACCTCATCGAAACCGGGGGTTGTATTTTCACTATAACCGGGGCCGAGATCCCCTTCCGGCGATGAGCCGGGATCAACGACAAAGCTTACAGGGGGTGATAATGATAACGAAGGATCATCAGAATAGGATTGGCCTAGGTTATGAGTGTAGTAAGAGTGTTGACTCGTTGCTGGAGAAAATCCACTGCTTCCATTGGTCAGTGAGGGCGAGTGACCTTGGTTCCTGAGAGGCTGATTGATAGCTGACAGTAACGGGGAGCTCGTGTGAGGATATGTCGATGACTGGAGAGAGGGGACCGCCGGTTGTGGGCGCTCAGAGAGATAAGTGTTGCCACTTCCTGATAAGCTGAAGAGGCTTGTATCAAACGTGCCTGGGCCATGCGCGGAGTTTGGTGTTGGGCATGCATTCTGGGAATCCGACCTATCGTTTTCGGTGATTACTGGTGGGGCCCGACTATGTTGGTGATATGATGGAGAGGCCATTATTATGTTAAATATTCGATTGCCTAAGCAGTAAATGTTTGAGCTTTCCAGAGATGAAAGGATGTACTAATAGAGAAGTAATCAAGATGCTTGGCGCAAAAACAACTGTCACTTGGTGGACAGACGTATCGGAACGCCAGGCCAGAGGACTGCGCACGGACCACGCAGGCCCGAGAGAATCAGGCAACGCTTGAGGCGCTACCGCTACTCTGTAACTTCTCAGCGAGATGAAGGAATAGAGTAGGGTGCGAACTTGAGGCCACGAAGAAGTAAATCGCGGGGTTAAATCGCGATGAGGAAGCTCTGCAGGGAGGTCGGGAAGACTTCGGAAGAAGAAAATCGCCAGAGAGATTATTGGGCGCACGGGGTAGTATATAGGGCTTCGTGTTCTCGTAAATTTCTGAATTATGGGGAAAGCCGGCGCAGTAGCGGCGATGCTTCGCGGAATGGCTGAGCTGTACGGTTTGGCTCTAGACGTGATATCGGCGCGCCAAGTATTGATGAAAATCCCAGGTTTCCTGCTGTACTCGAGTAGTGCCGAGGCAGCCTATCTGTCTTTAGAAATCTCTCTCTGTATCTAGTTGCGCCCAATGTGGTTGGTTGGAGGGGGGTAAAGGGGAGAGGAGGGGAGAGGAGGGGCTTGGTGTGGTTGAGGATGGCGATGAGTGAAGTGGAACGATAAGTACGCTTGACTCAGGTGGATGAAGCCTGACAGCAGCCAAGAGAATGGATAAGCTCCAGCAAGGAAAAAGCAAAAAAAACAAATCAAAGGGTTTTTTCTTTCCCCCCTTCCTCCCCGCCAGGCACACTCTTATTCAGAAAACGTAATAAGGAACTAGATGCAAACGTACAATGGAGTGAAAAGGGTTAACAAGAGGAGGTGACTATGATGGATCACTCGCACCTTTCGCCTCTTCTTCACTTCCTCTGCCAGTGTATGCAGAATAAAAATAAAAGGTTCGGCAAATGTAGATTATTCCCAGGGAGCCTCACTGGCCAGCTGTGTGCCCGTCAAACGAAAATAAAATAAAAGGTATGTATGATATAATTTATTAGTCGCCGAAATGAAGCATGTCAGGGCTAGGCGGATTTGCAGGAGATGGGTTCCCGCACGATTGGCCCGGCAGTTTGGGGGTGGGGGGGTGGGACTCGTGGGAGGGTGAGAATGTATAAATGAATAACGGGGGTATCAAACAGGAACAGAGAGGAGAGAGAGCTCTGCGAAGGAATGAAGGTTTTGTCAATGAGAGACCACCAGTGCAGTTGAGGTTTATGCTCGGGGTGCAGGATTGCGGCTCTCGCTTGAGAATTCCTTGCGAGAAGATTGGTGGGGCACGGTAGAGGTATGGTAGGCAGACGGGAACGTACCGGTAATCGCTTGGAGATCAGTTTGAGGAGCAAGAGAAATGGGGGAGGAGCAGGAGCTTCTCTCTGAGCACCAGAAAGGTGTGCTGAAGGTGTATGCGTGCAGTCTGCCTTGTATCGAGGGAGATGCTTACTTGGGTAGTCGTCGGACGAGACTCGAGAACGGGGTGGGGGGAGTGTTGGGGTAAGCGTGGTGAGGAAGAGGAGGGTAATGCGGTCCAGGGGAAGAAGGATACGGTGGGAGGGGCTGAGGTGGTGAGTGTAGGGTAGCTGGGTCAACTGCAGTAGCGGATAGCGTAAGTCAATCCCCGCTAAGATTGAGACAGATAGGCAGGCAGCCAGGGCAGGCTGACTGCAAAACACGGTAAGATCGCGGAGTCTTGTTCCTATCGAGAAACACGGGTAACTAGATTGAACGGCCGCAGGTAGCGAGTATGATAGGAAGATTTCTCGGTGCTTGTGAATCGTAGGTTTAATCCACCCTTGCGGCGATTCTATGAAATCCCTTACCCTTGGGAGTTGTTAGTCAGATAACGATAGATTGGCCAAGAGCTCCAAAAGCTTTGGTTAGTTGGCAAATTCTGTAATTCTATGAAGGTTTCCCCTGTTGGTCCCGGGGCACGTTCAGTTGTCTCCGATAGGCCGGAGTAGATACGGTGAGCTATGACCAGATCGTCGAGGCATGAAGGGTGGGGTTCGATATTTGGTGATTGTCCGAAGGGGTCCAGTCAATCCAGCCTCATCATCTCGATCTCGCCTACTATGCCAAATTCTGCCTGTGGTACTCGAGTAGACTGCGAGGGAATTCGGCTTCGGATCGTTCGGAGTTGATCTGCGTGATCCTGAGGCTCTGCGCAAGGTTCCTGGGACATGGACCAAGGCAGTTTCGCAAAAAAGACATGCGGAACACAATTCACTAACTTCCGCCTTCCTTTTCTCCTTGCTAAAATTCCAGGATAAAGTTAATTTCCGGAACCCCAAATGCTAAAGGCTTTTTCATATTACGGCTCTTCCCGACCGAAGCAAAACCTACTGAACAGGCCGACCGTGATACCGCAGCGCCCTCCACTCGTTCCCCGCTCCACTCAATTGACCAGTTTACTGCAACCGCACGCTTAATTTTCTGGTCCTCAAACTAGCCCTTGGCGACGCCCTTACGGCGTGCTATGCGCAAGTGAGGGCGGCGCCAAAAGCCAAGCGATACAAGGGACAAGTGATTCGATTGACCTTAGTCATGCGAACCAAGCATTTTTTTACATCCCTTCCTCCCACTAAGTTTACCTCCCTCCTTTCCACAGCCCTTCGAGAGGACAATACAAGTAGCACAAGTCCGGCGTGTAACAGTGGCGCAAAAGTACAACGCTACGCAACGTTCTCCAACACAGCCCTCGGGATCCGCTGTTGAGTCTTGGTGGTAGCGGAGGTGGTCCCGCAAGTGGCTGTGCGAGAGTGTGAGGCAAGATGGCCTGTGGGCTGTGTGGGGGAGAGAGGGTAGGGCATCATACTGCACAGGCCTTGCCTTGAAAAGTAAGGCGAAGATTGTGGGGTTTTATGCTGATTAAGTGGGCTAGGCGTTGGGATTGTGGTTTTTGTTCGCGAACAAGCGCGAGTCGCATTGTTTGGTGATACACCTGGTCGTTGGTCATTTGGATGGCCTCACAAGGGGGCGATGCTTAGTCTATCTCCAAGGTGGGAACTCTAAGGAAACCTACTGCACCAAATGATCCCTACCTGGTCCTGACAGATGCATGTGCTATGGTGACGCGCCCAAGCCCCCAAGAGGGTCGTTCACCAGAAACTGGCAGACGGACATATCCTGCGGACTATCAATATTGGCCACCCTATGGATCCTATCAGTGCTTCATGACAGTATATAAATCCACTGGGCCAGATCCCACCAGATGGCTGTTTCGTGGAGGCTTTTGATATTGACCCAATTCTAAGACATGGGGCAATAGGAAGGGAACTCTTCTCATGTGCACAAACCAAACCATGGGATTGACAAAAAGAAGAGAAAACTGAATACAAGTCGCTGATTTCCACGAAAGATGCCATTTTTGGTAGTTCCGCAACACGAACACGAGTTGCTTAATCAGACTCATACTTTGCTAAATGAAGAATCCAACTACTGCGATAAACTTATTGATACCCACGGGTTAGTGTGATTTCGCTATGCTGCGGCGAGTAAAACGATCGACCAACAATGGGCTATGCCCAAGGACTGTGGGTGAAGCGAGAACTCCCCTACGTAGGCAGTTGGGATGGAGGTTTGCTGGTGACACGGGGGTAAGTGGGCAGATTGGTAGGGCGGGTGGGCTGGCCGGAGTGGTGCTTTGAGGATGGGATTTGTGATATTACTATGCTTGGTCTGCAACTTTGAACTGAACGGGTGGGAGAGGTGGCTTAATGAGAGTTAGCATGAGTGAAGGCTCAGGGTGAGGTTTGAGTAGGCAGGAGAGTTTGATAGTGAATAGCATAGTTTGTCCAAGATTTGTTATATGCTGCTCGACCTGGTTGGGCGTTTAAGATCCGGGTACAGTACAAGACAACAAAGACTCTGTACTAAATAGGTGGGCCGATCCAAGCGCCCCAGCTTATAGGTCCTAATATCAGTGCTTTTTTTCGTACGGTACTGGGCATCCGCCATTCTTGGAGAAGGGCGCTGGCCGAAGGGGTATAGTAGGTTTCCAGTTAACCAGAAGGGCTCCCATTTGCTGGCTACGATTTTGGAGATAAGTTAAAGTGGCAACTCTATTTCTCCCATGCTGTCTCCACGAATTCACTGAGGAGGTGTATTGGGGCCTCAATTAATCGATAAGTCATCCGACACTACTTGGATGCAGATTAGAGGCTGGGCGGGGTGACATTGATATCTATGTTGTAACTACGGCTTTTGGTCATCAGATCATCCCAATCTCCATTTGCTGCCATGTATCCAGATTGGATGACAGGATTAGGAGGTATTCCGAGTGAGTACTTGTGACTACAGTCACACACACACTGGCCAAGTTGAGAAATGTGGCCCGGGGGTGAAAATGAAGCCCGCGGCTTTTGGCAGCTGAAGGGTTTTGTATTTATGGAATCTGTGCAACAATGCGAATGTGGTGGTCGTCGTCAAGGAGCATACCAAGGCAACTCGGTAGTTAACTGCGCAGACAATTCAATTCCCTCCAGAAAGAGTATTGCTCTCAACATCTGAAGAGTGGCTATGATTATTGACCAGCTCCGTGATCTAATGGCTATGGAACTGGTCTACTAATTTGGAACGGGGACCATCTCGAGTTCGAACCGTAGTGGGGCGGACGTAGCTGGACACTAAAAAAAACGCCCGGCGAACCACCTTTGCTGGTGTAGGGGTCAGGCTAGGGTTGGTGCTCTTACGCTGGTATTTATGGTTGGGGCAGTTAGCAGTACACATAACCACACAGCGGGAGGACAGAGATTATGAGCAGGAAGGTTGGCGAAACAAGCTCAAGATGGGGGTCCAATTGTATTAATATCTTTACTCGAGTATATGTTTTCCAGAGAAGAGGGGCTGAGCAGCTCCTTCTTCCGCAGTGATTTTCGCCCACTTTCCAAAGTAAAGGAATTCTAAACCATAGCACGTTGTTCGATTATTCCAGTTTCTACAGTATTCCGGGGGAGCAAGGAATAATTACATATGTGATAGGAGAGACGACTTAACAAAGGATAAAAAAAGTGTTCACTTTCGTCATCAGATCTCTTACAACTTGGCGGTCTGTAGACTGAAGCTCGCTGGGGGGCGGTGATTTGGGCATTAAAATGCCAGCCCTGTTTGCCAGCTTCAAGCATGGATAGAACGACGGCAACATCGTGTTAGCCATCTATCAGAAGGCGCAACTAATACACCAAAGTTGGTGCCGAACTGACGGGTTTTATGCTAATTCTATAATAATATTATATTATTGGCAACATTCCGACCGTTTCTGCGTGAGTACAGTGACGAAAACTCATTTCCGCCCATCGCTATGAGCTGTTCGGCGCTCTGAAATAATCTATTATACCGGCAGTAGGAGTACTGTAAGGGCCCATCGCCGCCCCAGCTCCCTGACTCTTTTTCGTCCCTGCCCCTGCCAGCGTGCTCCGCGCAGTAGTCGGCACAAAAAATGGCGACCACCCTTAGTATCATGGCCCATTTGTTAGCGTATATGGTAGCCCTGCTGCGCTAGTTCACAAACTTTCTTGGTTTGCTGCGCAGGGTCGCATGACCCTCTTCTCACATCGATGTTGAATTTTTTTATATTCTCCTCTGTCTTAAAAAAAAAATCCTCACACTTTGTTCTAGGCAGCCTAAGCCTATGTGACTTTGCTTTCTCCCTTCTTTCATTTGTAGCGCAATACGCGCGCTAGCTCAGACACAAAATCTAGCCTCAAGCCATTCCAAGCGTAGACCGCTTTCGAGTGATAATATATGAATTGCGGTCTGACAGGTGTGACATTCGAACTGCTCTCACGAGGCCCGTACAACTAACCCAGCCTAACACTATGATAACCATAAACAATCAGCCGAAAGCGGTCTGCTATCAGCAGGTAATTGCCCTCACCATAACACCACCTTCCCTTAACATTCTACTAGTCGGGGCGAAATCCCCCAAAGGAAAATTCTCTGCCAATCGCAACAATTTATGAGTGACATCCCATGAAGGCTATCATGTGTGACGTCAGCAGGCTTCCAATAGCACTACCACCACCTCAGTCAACAAACCAACACCCGCAAAGGCAACTCAAACCCAAAGTGATAAATTCTACAAACCTCATATCATATTTCCCCATCTATCTATCCGTCTCTGGTCGGGGCCCTTGTACTTGCCAAGTTCAGTACAGCGCACTTCCTCCAACCAAAAGGGTGGTAAAAAAATAAAAATAAAGTAAATAACAGGCTTAACAAAAAGCCAGCCTTGAACGGGTTCGCTTTGCCGCGTCAGCAGCCTACTCTCGTGCTCGTTCGTAGCAAGACCAACAACAAACTACCGCCCCAACTTATTTACCTACCATGAAACAACAATACCTTTCCCGGCAGCAGCAGCAACAACAATGCTCGGAAACGACCTCATAGCGTCCTATGAAGTCGACTTCAAACTGCTAAAAACCATCATCGACCGAAAGCTCGACGATGCACGGGATTTATACGGCGAGCCTAGGAAGGCCGTTTTGAGGGAGATTGAAAGGGCGATTGATGACGCCGACGAGATTGTAGGTTTATTTGTTTGTTTATTTATCTATTTATTCCTTTGTTTGTTCATTTATTATTCCTAGCCGCGACGCCTCATAAACTGACTGTCCCGTGATAATATAGCTTGCACAAATTAGCGAGGAAGGGAGGGTGCTACAAGGCGTGCAGCGTGGAAGACTTAGGATTCGGTTGAGGGGGCACGCCCGGGATATGGATGCCGCGCGGAGCGCCCTGGCGGTGGTGCGGGCTACGGCACCCGGGAGACGACGGGGGAATTTTGATCAGGAGGTTGAGGAGGACGTTACGGACGTGTGGGCACAGGAGCGGGCGAAGGATTGGAGAAGAGGCAGTGGCGTTGGTGATGGCAGTTGTGTGGACGTTGAGAGCGGGATTCTCGGTGGAGGGGTTGGAGCGGGGCATGCGGGCCAGGTTGGGAATGCTCGAAGGACTAATGAGAATGGGCACGTTGAGGGTGAATGTGCTGGCGATGACGAAGGAAGGCGAGGTTTTATTAGGAGGTCCCTGATTCCCTCCCCCCACTCTTATGCTCCCGGTCCGGCCCGCGATGCTGAAAACTAGCAAATATAGGCTTACTACTGGGCGAAGGATAGCAATCGTCACCGTCTCGATATTAGCACTGTTTATTCTGATAAACATTTTCCCGCAGTTTAAGGGACCGTTTACCCTCGTCACCATTGGTTAGGGATTTCCTCTAACAGTCTCGCTTCATTCATCATTGTCATATTCATAGAACCTTGGGGGACCTCTTTTCTAGATCAGATTAGTGGTAATTTGTGTAAGAATCGGATTCATGAATAGTGGAATTTTTTTGAGGGGGGAGGATACGCTGCGTTGTTTAGGGCGGGGTTAGGGCCAGAATGGGAGTGACACGTAGGCTTGTTCATAATATATCACTCGGTATCTTTCTGTCTTTTGCGACACGAGTTTCTTGTTTGTTTGAGGCTTGGCTTTTTTTTTTCGTTTAGGATAGGCGATAAAAAACGTTTGGAGCATATATGAAGGGGATGCACCAGTAACCGAAATGTTATCCTGCGGGATATGTTTGATTACGCTCGGTCATGTAATTCTAGTTTCGTCTCTCTCTCACGCCCTATAATATCACGTGGGGTGACTATTGGCGAAGGAGCTTTTACAGGAAGATAGCAACAATAAGGGAGACTAGAGACTAGAGAGATGTCAAATTTCATGCATGCAGGAGCCCCTAGCAAACTGGCATATTGAAAAAGTGAAGTTGCTGTGGTAAGGGAACGGGAGGTCCGGCTGCAGCGGTAACGGAGCAGGCAAAGCTAGGCTCCCTCCTGCCCATGGACCAAAGAACCTCCAGACTACTACACCCCGATTCCCGGTGGGAAGGAGAGCCAACACAGACCAGACTTGCTAGAACATGTGTATCCCTCTCAAAGGGAATGGGGGTAGGGCGCAAGATTGCTGAAGTGAGTTTACTCATAAATTCCGTCAATAATTCACACAAACTGATCATTTACTCTCTAGACAACAGCCTGTATGAGCCAAAGTTGATTTAATTTCCGTGCAAAGGTTGCCCTACTCTCCGGGGATTTAATAATGGGTAATCTGGAGATCCTGCCAATGCCATAGATTACCTACGAGTTTCCAGCAGATTAAGACGAGTTCGATGTTTCCCCCCCCCTCCGGGGCACCCTGACGCTCAGAGGGGTTTCGCCGCTAGCGTGGAGAGGGCTAAGTAGAGATACCTGCTGTCGCGGAAATATGCAGCACGGTATAATTCTAACGAGATTTTTTCTACACGCCTTCTTCTTTAGCCTGATTTAGCTAATGAGGAGGAAACCCTACGGACTTCAAGGCATCTGATGATGATATAGTAATTGAAAGACGAAGGATCGGCCCTGATACGATATGTTCAAAGTTTGACCTAGACTGCTTCCAACTCCAGATAGAGCAAGAGTAGAGAGATGTACCTCCTTCAAGGCAACTTGCTTGAACTACTCCGATAGGAGGTTTAATCTGTGAATACCCTCGTGTTGGTTAAACCACCATAGATACCCCTTTAGACAAATATAATATCGTAAACCGTTCACGAAATTTCTTCTTTTTCACAATCAATAGGCCTGAGTGCATATCAGAAACGACCATTCATTAGGAACTTTCACCACTAGCCCTGGCATCCGAGTGCTTGAGGCTTCTGGAGCGATAAACAGGGAGCTTGAGGGATTAGTAGATTTATTATGGTATGATATCATACTAGGAAATTCGGTATTTTCTAGAGTAATCGAGTGAGAACCAATGAGTTCCCATCAGGCGGGAATACATGGAGGACTGGTGTGGTAGGATTCCGAGTGATAGATAAGTAGAAAATGTAGACATCCTCTAAATTACGGTGTCCATGGTATATATTTGCGAGTTGATGTTTGCTAACAGACATTGATTGAATCACTTGACCAAGTCAACACAAGTAGAAGAGTCGAGAGAATGTATGTTAGAGAAAAGCTATTTCTTGACTTTCCTCCTTTTCAAGGGTTGCATCTGGTAGGGGGATCCGAAGTATGTAGATTAGTTTCAACAGGTGGATGGAAACGGAAAATCGGTACTTCTGTCTTCAGAATGCCATCTACCTCCCCGTGAAGTTTACTTTGTGCAGTATTTTCCACAAAATACGCCCCTAAAGAATCCTACCTTCACCGAGAACTCCCAACCTCCCCTAGTAGTATACCCTTAAGATATGGGCAATTGGAGAAATTAGGATATTAATTTTTTATAATTCCTATAGATAAAGTACTAGGACAAAACTTTTCGTCCGATGCCCTTTTTACACCAAAAGTGCCCATTTTCACCACCTTCTCTCATTGCGCAATGCAATGTCTACGAGAATCAGCGAAAATTTGTCCTTGCATTAGAAAACCCGTAGATAACATGAAGAAATTTACAGAATCTTTAAATATCACCAAGTGGTGGAGAAAAGGTCATTTAAGTATCTGGTATCGGTTGCCATGTACTTTTTTGTATGGAGCCGCATACAAAAATCTAAGTCACTTTCACACCAGTTGATGCAATCATGAA
>Ga0307517_10006684_pt1 | contig 16984 bp, 10 predicted proteins | sample 23_EM_MG_FD_194515 | JGI IMG/M metagenome (GOLD analysis project Ga0307517, IMG submission 194515) | Populus trichocarpa ectomycorrhiza microbial communities from riparian zone in the Pacific Northwest, United States - 23_EM | ecosystem: Host-associated > Plants > Roots > Unclassified | place...
ATGTCCAAAGAGACATTACAATCATTTTAGTAGTTGTTGAACTGTTTCTTGGAATTCTTGTTTTAATTCCACAGTGAATTAAAACTTTTGATAGAATAATACAATTTAAAAAAAAATGGGTGAAATAGTATATTTTTACCTTATACTATGCAACGAACGTTGATCTTTCAGTTCGGTCACCTTTAGATCCTACAAAACTTTTCCCATGTTAAGCTATGCAACGGACGTTGATCAATTCTAACACAAGTTTCAACCTTCAAACCCATGGCTCGGTCAAACTAGAAACATTAGAAAGCTCAAAGGGGCATCGGTCAAAACAATATTAAAGCAAGGGAAAAAAGAATGCTGGGACGTCTCCGTCGATCTTATATATATATATATGAGTTCATATCCTCATTGTTGCACCACATCAAAAGCTTAATATCTCCCTCCATCTCAGAAAAATTAGTTGTAAGCAAATTTCCCTCTGAACGGTCTTCTGCTTGAATAGCATTAGGTGATCAATCGAGGGGGACAAAAAAAACTAAGAACAACATTCTGTTCCTTTTCTAAGAGATGGGTTTATGTCACAGGAAAAATGCGTTCGCCACCTTATTCATGCTGTCGATTCTTTCAGCTTCTCTGCAGCTCGGTGCAATGAGGCCATTAGGAATCCAATGGCTAAAGCAAGAGGGGCTATTGTTTCATTTCCTCCCAAAAGGGCCAGTGACTCCGTCCAGTCCCAATCCATGCACTTATATACCGAAAGGAGGCTCCGGGACTTGCAAATTGAATGGGATGAACATTGCTGGGAGTGTTGTTGCACGTTCACCTCCTGCATTTTCCAAACATACAGCACTGGATGTTCCCGTGGCTTCTTCTTCCATTGCTGAAAACACTCGTGATCAGGATCGAAGTTCTTGATATTGCTTCTTTCGATCTGGCGTTCTAATTATTGGTTCATTAACAAGTTTAATCCCAAAAATGGAGATGATGAGGCATGTACAATCCTTGCAGCTTTACTAATTCCCTTCTTTCTAAATTATATTTCAAGTTTGGTTGTGATGTAAAATAAGGAAAAACTGATGTTACACCAGAAAAATAATGGATTTATTGACTCGTTTTTAAACTTCAAATTAAAATATAACTGATGTTACACCAGAAAAATAATGGATTTATTGACTCGTTTTTAAACTTCAAATTAAGATATTTTAATTTTCGTCCAATATTAATTAGTGCCTTTTGTTTTTATAATTTGCCTCCTGAAATGATCATTTCGCCACCAAAAATATTTCATGAACTATTATTTATTTGTTGATTATACGACTAAATGTGGATTAAATTAAACGGTTGGAGACGGTTGTATAACTCGTATTTTTTCACATAAAAATCATAAGTTTTTAATTTTTTTTTTCTTTTTCAAGTATGTTTTATAAGTAAAAATATACATTTTCGTCTAACTTGTGACTCAAAAACAGACTTGAATTAAAATCTTAAAAAATTATTGTTCAAACAGTAGTTTTTATTCAAAACAATCAGATATGGATCACTACCATAACTAAATGAAAATCTGTCCTAGACAAATTACATGAATGATCTATCATATATATTTATAGACCAATGAAACAATTCTAAAACCTGAAGAAGATCTAATCACGCCAAATAAGAATGATAACTCAAAAACACCATAATTTTTTTATCTAATTGTTAGATCGTGGATAAATTTTTATATAAATTTCTAATTGTTATTTTTTAAAAACTATAGAACCACTAGAGGTTATATTTTTTAAATAACTATAGAATTACTGCTCTAAACATTAAATCTTTAAATTATTTTTTTTAAAGTAACTACTCCAACAGTTAAATTTTAAAATTTTAAAAATCTTGTTCTGGAACTCTGGTTTTAGCAATTTTAGAAATTTTGTCTAGTTTTGAGCCTGGTTTTAGCATTTTTGAAAGTTGTAAACGAACCCATCCATTGATATAATTAAAATTTTATCATAATTTCTTTAAAAATAAAAATTAAAAAGTTTTTATTTCATCAAAAAAGTAAACTTTTTTTATTTAAAGCCATTTCATCATTTATTTGCCCAATTTATCCATGTTTATTTTGGTTTTATATTGCTTTTTCACCTGATTTTAGGGAAGTCGATGTTTAGTTGGCTTCTTCAACTGCAGTGGAAAACTTAGCTCTCGTCATTTTTGGGGTTTTGCCATTGATGATCTTTGACTCTGACATCTAATTTTCAGCACATCAAAACAATATTTTGTGGATGGATTTGAATAAACAATTTAATCAAATCCATCTTCAATTTATGGATGAGCATGGGTGAACCACACAAATTACACTGTCAGTGGAGACGAAATAACACCACAATTATTTTCCAAAGGAAGCCGTATATCGAGTTAACGAAAGTGAGAAATTAACTGGTTATTCACAGTATGAGAGGTAAGATAAAAAGATCCCACCATGATTATACGAGGGGGAGAATCCATTAATATGCTGAAGAGCTGAACAAAACCAGAAAATACAAATAGGGGAGGTCAGATCTATAAGAGTAGCCATGGTCAATAAATGTTTGGATTTGAAAAAAGAGGAAATAATGACAGAAATATTTAGGGCAATTTCCTGAATTAAAACACGAGTGAGAAAACATGTAAAAACCTTGAGGCTGCCCCATTATTCAACTCTAGGCCGGGTGAAATTGAGCTCTCACGCATTTCTGCAATTTTTAAAGCGAGAGCCCATTGGATCGGCCATATTTTGAAAAGCAAAAGTTTCTAAAACAAGAAGAAAATAATGATGGAGATGTATAACACCTTTCATGCAACTGCAAGAGAGAGAATCAATCTGCTTGCAAAGATCTATGGAAGGAATCATGGGAATTGCTGTATGCCCGCAACGGAACAAGAGCGGCATGAAGCATATTCACGCTCTGTTCTCTCAAAGGCAGTGAGATCCAAAACCCTACTGCTTCTCATTTTATAGCGAGTTCGGCTCGGGACGAATTGTCCATCTTGCCATTAGTCCCTTAAAACATTCATTAATTTAATCATTTAATATCCTGCCTCAGTGACCTCCTTGATTTTATTTTAATTTGTTGGTTAGGTAGTTCAATTTATTTTTTAAAAAAGAAATTAAAAATAATTTATAAATAATTTTATGTTTTTGAGTCGATTTAAAATGTTAATATTAAACAAAAAAAATATTTTAAAAAATAATTATTATTACTTTTAAACACCAATATATCTAGATTTTTTACACCTTTAACCCTAAGTTCAAGAGTCCAGAGCCTGCAGACCTTAGTTGATAAAGATAAATTGAATTTTTAATTTTAAAAAAATTAAAATAATATTATTTTTATATTTTGCATGGGAGAAGCTACCTGTTTAAACTATCTTTTTTTTATAAAAATATAAAATAAAGTAAGTCTTACAAAATACATGTCAATAGTATTTTTTTTTATTTTTAAAAAATTATATTTAATATCAGCACATTAAAATAATTTAAAAACATTAAAAACATATTAATTATTTTAAGTTAATAAAAAAATAAATAAAAATTTAATTTTTTTAAAAAATACTTTTAAAATACATAAAAATACTTTTAAAATTCTTTATTTTAAGCTATTGTAAAGCTAGCTTCTTTGAGCAAGGCAGGTACACAATCTCATCCCAGTTCTTTAAGCTTATTTCGTTCATTGTAAGGAGAGTGGCTTCGTGAATAAAGAAATAGTGCTTCCAAAGACTAGTACCCAAGTTTCTTTGTAAATAAATATAAATTCACAGGCAGGTCAACTGTATGTTGCAGTTTTAAATTGAAAAACAGTGTATGGGCGATAATTAATCAACTACTAACTGTAACAATCCACAAGCAGGTCAACTTCGTCTCTCACAAAAAAATGTACATAAGAGGATGCCTGGAGTTTGATCCATTTGTTGCTTCTGGCCACTGTATCCCCGGCGAAATGACAGTTGGAAAACTGTCATGATGTTTAACAGCAAAAGATTTGTCATGTACAAGTTATGCAAAATTGGGATCCTCTGCTTCACGGAATTCCTGAAAATCAAAACATCAAGAGCATTGGTGTTTTATATACACATGCGTTTCATCAACTCAACAAAAGAGAGGGTAACCATCAGAAAAATATGGCTGCTGAATGATAATTTATAAAGCAATGCTACTTCAAGAAAACAGACAGTGGATATCAAGATGAAGTAACTCGGTGCTTGGTCCCTTTAAGAATTCGTAGTTTTGAGTACAAAATGGCATTGAAGCCATTTAAACCTGCAACCATGAGATTCTTTTTCTGAAAGAATAGCACAAACTCTGGGATCACTACCAACACCCCTCCTGAACCTCAGAACCATGTTTGCCAAGGAAAATGCATTCCAACATATTGCATGATTCGTGGGGTTGCTAGCAATGAATACTCACTGCAATGCCGCCACATGGACATAATCATTAACTATGGTTTCCAGTCTTCTATATTCCAGGTAGTCCACATTCCATTCGTGACATGTAAATTAGCATCTCACAAACTTGGTGACATGATTGAAGATGATCAAGAGGACATATGTTATTTAAATGTCATTACAAGAGCACAGAATGCTCCAGATTGAGATGACATGGCAAAAAAAGAGAGATACTGATGACTTCACTAGTCATGATTGATGTTCTTTAGAAATTCAGAGCACGACCTTGTTGTGCAGAACCAGCTATAAACCATCACCAATCAAAAAAAAAACAGTGGAAATAACTTAAGATCTGAAGACAATGAAATATCATAAGATAAATTGGAAATAATCACATTCACTGCTCCCAAGGCTATGATGATTCTTATGAGAGCATATTAACAAGTTTTCCCTTGATTTATCAGCATAACAAATGGATATTAAGCACAGAATTTAAATATAGTTCAGTGGAACTGTGGAAATAAACATACCTCCAACTTATATTCTTCATTTTGGTCACTGACCGAAAGATCCAAAGCTAGAAGGTGGCCATACCTAATGACAAACGAAGATTTTACAAAATGATTCACTAACACTACCAATATTCAACTAGCCAAAAAAAATTCACAAAGAAAAAGAAAGAAACTGTGTATTAACTATCACTCAAACCATTAATGATCACTTGAAACCTAACTTGAAAAAAATCTTTTGTCATCAAATGATCAGGACCCACATTATGCGCACACACCTGATATTGCAAGGAAATCATTTCATTCAAGATTTGAATCCAAGAGCTACAACCATGCAACTACACTATTTGCAACTTCAAGTGACGCTCAGGGAACAGAGTTGTAACTCTTACTTAAGAATATAGAACTTTACAAGGTTTGGTAACATACACTCGGAAACGGCTCTTGAATGCAAATTCATTTTTTTCAAGAACCCTTGAGAGAACAAGAAAGAGATTCTCATTGTGAAGCCCTCATGCCTATGGGATCTCAGGTTAGAAAAGAAGGTTTATAACTCGCAATAGTAAATAACCAGTATCTCCGTCACGTAGTGTTGAAGAAAGCTTAAAAAGAAAGAAAGTTAATATCAGAAATAGTACTAAGTCAGATAGCCATTGGAGTATCCTCCTAGACCCCTGAAAGACTCATATCCCATTCTTTAAAATTGAAATCCACATCTACAAGACAGATGTCTTAATTTAAGTCTGATTATGGTCCGGTCCCAACAAGTAGGATCCTGAGAAGGAAGTCTGAAGCAGTTAGACCAAGCAATCGATAAACCTAGAAATAAAGCCTAAAAATACTGAATCATACGCATGCAATGCATGTAAACCGAGAAATGAAACCTAAACTTTAACCCTATAAAAGTAAAACCTCAAGCAAGAAATATCATTTCATATGCTGATGGTTGTTTCAAGAATCAACTCTCGTCTGATATGAATCATACATACACAATAAAAAAAAAACGAACAAAGGAGTAAAGGAACAAACAGTTACCCTGAAAAAGAGCTTGCCTTGAACAAGACCATATGGAACAGGCCCATAATGCCGTGAATCACAGGAAGCATACATGTTATCGCCCTGAATCCAAATGTGCCCCTTCGGTACCTACCAATTCCAATTATCCCAAATACCAAACAACTCATTAACCAGATTCACGCACGCTTCAACCACAACAATGAGATGAGATTAAGAAGAAAAAACAAATTAATGTTATCATATCCAAACCATGATGGTGCGACAGATGTCAGTTATGGAGGGATCGGGCAAGAAATTGATTTGATCACCCTCCATACCAACAATGCGTTTAGTGACCATCTTTGTAGGATCTAAAGGTGACCGAACCAGTACCACATCTCCTGGACCCACCTTCTGGAAGCGGTGAGACACGTGCTCCACTAATAAGACGTCGCCCGTTAGATTTAGCGTTGGGAGCATGCTAGGGCCGTAAACCTGAAAGCAGAGGACGATGATGAGTCAGATGAAGAATCCCAGAAGTGAGTTTACAAGCAAGAAGAAGTAACGGTACGGACGAGAGTGGGAGAGATGAGGTAGTTGTTGGTGAGGTGAAGGAAGCCAAGGAACTTGGCGACAAGACAAGTTTGGGAGAATGCTTCTTTGGCTATGCTTTTCCATGCATTCATGGATTTCAATTATTAATTAGTTTCTTTGGGGAGACTGAGTGAGTGACCTATTTTATCGCGTCTTCTTTTTCTTTATATGTATATGGGTGCTGTGCGGTGCTGGTGTTAATTGGGGAGAAAGAAAAGGTGAACCGGCGGCGGCGGAGTGGACCTGTAGAGAGGAGGAAAGTGTCTGGCATGAAATAGGTGAAATGACTGTATTACCCATAGTAAAAAGCATTATTCCTTTTTTTAATATACTTTAATTCCACTTTACAACTTGATCCAAAATATTTCATTATTTTCGGTGTCGTTTAGTTTCGTTGTGGTTTTTTATTTCTTATAAAACAAACAAAGAAGAAGAAAAAAGTAAATATAAAAAAATATTTTAAAATATAATATTTATTATTCTCTCAAATACATCACGACAATCATAACAATTTTTTTTATTTATCTATATTAAAAAATAGAAATTATTAAAAAAAAAAACTTAAAATAGTTTTTCTCTAAAGTAGCGAACCAGCCCCTCCACTACCGTTGCAACAGCTCCTCTCCTTCAACCACAACAGCAGCCACCACCCACACTGTCTGCCCGATCAACCCCGACAATTTGTCGATTATAATATTGTTTTCATTGCAAATTGTGAGAATCAATTGAGTTGCTTGTGGATTTCTAAACAAAGAACATGATATTACGAAATATCCACAGGTGACTTGTATATTCTCACATGGTATAAAAATTACCTTGGATCTGCAAAACTGAATCTTTGCATCCAAGAACATATATAGACTATTTTGCATCACAGTCATCAATTACTGAATTCTTTCTTCCGATTTGATTTTCATCAAGCCACCTTCAAGAAGATGCAGCCAAAGAAACAATATTTGAATCGCATCCCTTGTCAACTCGATGGTTAGATTTATAATCAAAACCATTTGAAGCTACATTTTTTGAGACCCTGCCTTGGAGAGAGAAGATGCGCTAGTACGGCTTTCCTCCCATCTCACTCTATCGTGAGGGTAAAATGAAGAGGAGAGAGTTGAAGCTATTTATGAGCTGAACCATGAGAACCAGATTTCTGAGGTTGCATCACTTGCTTACTCACAAAATGATCAAAAACAGAGGGTGAGAAATAGACTTAATTGTTTTTTTCAGCATAAACCCCCGTCTTTAAAAAATTAGATTTTTTTATTTAAAATTAAATCTTTTAGTATTTATGGATGGTTTTAATATTCTAGTATTAAAAAAATTAAAAATATATATTTTAATATATTAAAAAAACAATTTAAAAACAATATTTGAATATTAGTTTATAAGATTTGGATTGTTAAGATTTGAGCGTTAAAAATTGAGATTTTTACTCGAGAGAGACCGCGTAATATTATATAGAAGGATGGATTTGTTTTTTTATTTAAATTTATGAATTGGATTGCCTAAAGTGTAATTTAAAAAAAAAAGTAAAAAAAAAAATACTAAACAAAGAAACAAAAAAGATTATGATACAGTTGAGCAAGATGGCCTAAAAATTCCTTTATTCTACCACAGTAGTAGAAAGTGATTTTTCTGGGGACAACTGAGATCAACCTGTAGCTGAATACGCAGTATTATTAGCTGAAATCTTAGCCCAGTAGCTTAAAGAATATAGAATGATGAGTCTTCAGGGACTTCTCTTCTGCGAGACTTGTATGAATTCCGGCAGCCGTACAGGCTTGTTTCATAGTATTTTCGCTACAGGGCCCCGCTGTTGTTGTACATTATTTATTGTTTCCGATGACCAACGAATAGCTTGTACAACAAGAAGTATCATACTAATGAATCCGTTCGAGATTGTACAGCACCATCTCCTCGAGAGCTGATTGATAGGAGCCCTGAGGAAGGCATCTGAGATTCTGAATTGCAAGATCAGCTTTCTCTTTCGCCAATTCCTGCGCCCTTTCAATGCCCCCAGAGCTCTTAACCAGCTCGATAGCTTCATCAATGGAACCACTCTCACAGAATTCAGACTCGATTATTTCTCTTAGTTTTGGTGATTGCTCTAGAGCAAATATTACTGGAGCAGTCAGGTTCCCCTTAGCCAGGTCACTCCCAGCTGGCTTCCCCAGCTGCTCTGCTGACTGTGTAAAATCTAGTATGTCATCCACAACTTGGAAGGAGAGACCAAGATTCTTTCCATAGTCATACATCTGCATGGAAACACTACTGTCCACCCCGCTAAAAATAGCAGCTCCTTTGGTGCTAGCAGCAATCAAGGAGGCTGTCTTGTAATAGCTCTTGATCAAATACTCTTCAAGTTCAACATCACAATCAAATAGGCTAGATGCCTGCTTTATTTCACCACTAGCAAAATCCTTAATAACCTGCCATCAAGCAAGTATAATTGTAAATCAACTTCAATTCACCAGAATAACACCATCTTTACCCCATTCCTGTTTCTCAGATTTCAATTTGTAAAACTAAAAATATATAGTGAGGTGCAAAAACTCCATATTATATATCAAACACTGGACCGGACTATTACTACTCGTGTATAGAATATAATTGCAGACCTACCTGGCTGATAAGCTTAATGACTTCAATATTTTCAAGATTTGCTAGGTACCATGACGACTGAGCAAACATGAAGTCCCCAGCCAGTACCGCTACCCTTGTACCATAGAGTTGATGAACAGTTTCCTTCCCTGCAAATTAGCAGCAGTGAACAGAAAGTCAGAGAAGGTCTTACTGTAGGCCCATAATGGAAATTATGAAACGAGAAAACAAAAGGAAATTGCAAAATGCAACAAACTGTTTAATAAATATTTCAGTTTCGCGGCCCAACTTGATGTGATAAATAAGAACTTCATTAATACCAGCCACTACTTATAAAATATTTACTTCAGTCTATACTCTCTGTTTAGGTAGCAATTCATTCAAAAGTGGAAGCAGTGTATTGCACCTCATTGGAAGTGCACATTCAAGCTCATGTCATGTCAATAGGCTCTAGCATAGTGATATACAGTGAAAGAAAGCTTAAGCTCTCATTCATCTATGACATACTCTCTGATACAGTGATGTATCACTTCACAGTCCCACAAGTTTATAGGCATTTAAAAAAGAAGGGAAACATAGCACATTAGATCTTCATACAAAAACAATCAAAGGTTGCTTTGCAATCCTTAATTGGGAGAATAATAGATAGTTTCAGTTTCCTTTCTAAAGGAGGATAGGATTCCAGGTCGATGCACAAGTCCAAACAATAGAAGGTTGGCTGCACAGAATCATATTTTCCATCTCACAGCTAAAGTAGGTCTAACTATATGTGACCTGTTGGTCATCCATCTACAAGAACCCTTCTCTTTTCAGCCTTGGACTGGTTCCGTAAAACTCTAAACAGGGCAAATGAAATTAAAACTTATAATCCATAGATACATTTCAGAGAGCCTTCATATTCAACTCTTGTACATGTCCAACGTACTCATTTAGAAATCCTTCAAATGTAGCTAATGTAAGGAGCAGAATAATAATATGTGTTCAATAGACTAAATTGATCCTCTAGTTGTTGTAAAACACAAGACCTAATCCAATAGAGATTATAATGCTGATGACCTGATCGAGAACTCTTCTAATCAAGCATTTTATACGAGTATATGTAAGCATATTACAATAACCAAATAGAGGTTGATAATCTGTTACCATTTCACAGCAAGGAAGACTTGCATATATGAAGTCTAGGGCATGCAAACTGTAAGTGGGTTTGCTGGTGCTTGGGGCAACATTAGATCCTCATATACTTTGGAAGTTTTAAAATAGCTTGGGTTTCTTTAATAAGCATGTGTTGGTGAATGATAAAGTGACATTAATGAGATTTTTCAAGTTGCTTTGATACATCATCATGATTATACTATCAATTTGAAATCCTACCTCTTCGCATGTCACTTTCATCCAGTACATCATCATGTATTAAACTTGCAGTGTGGATCATCTCGATAATCTCTGCTAAACGTCGATGTTCAGTTGTAAGTTCCCTGCAAAGCATCAATGCAATATAATTTTTTCTACTCCACTCAGCACCATATAATGCCCTTAAATACTGGGTAAAACTTACTTCATCCCTACTACTTCAGCCGTGGCTCTTGAAACTAGAAAGACCAGAGCTGGTCGCATTCTCTTCCCACCAGCACCAAATATCTGCTCAGCTGCAGACATCAAAACTGGATTTTCTGCACCAACAATCTACGAGAGAATCTTCATCAGAAATACAGGAACTGGATATAAGGAACGAAAGAAACTATTCTGATTTGGTGCAAAATGGTACACAATTCAGCTATATAAAGGGCAACAGATAATAGAAAACAGACAATAGCAGAATACGGAAGCAGGTAAAAATCCTTATGTAGTGACCCTTTTTTGTTAGCTCATCTTGTGCCAAAATAACCATGTTTACTTGTACCACAGTGTGGACTTGGTGCCGACTTTAAATTCTTACCGACTACCTGCTATGCCAACTTATATCAACTCAGACCATTTGTAGTGGTCAATCAGCTGAACAATGGTTAATATATTTGTAAGAGTTTATTCTGCATAGATCTACTATGGTGTAAGTGCCCTGACAACTATTTTCTAAAATACAAAAAATATCTAGTGGCACCTTATCCTACTACAAGCAAATATTAACTATTCAGAGATTAAGCATTGTCCTAACATTCAAATAAATCATATTGCGATTCCCAGCGAAATAAGTTACATACAAAGACAACTACCACAGCCACAGACAAACACAGCAATGCTAGATAGCATTTTCAAGCAAAACCACATTTGTGTTCCCAGAGTCAACAAACCATAAAACACCATCAACTGATATAAAGCTCGATATGAAAATTCAGCAGGTATCACATCTGGCATGGATGACTCAAAAGTGTGCAATAATCATGTCCTAACATATGTCAACACCAAAAAATCTATAATGGTTACTCACCGACTGAAGATTTTGATTAAGAGTCTGGAGATCATCTGCAACCACTTCAAACAAATTTGTTATTGAAATTGATTCTCTCGAATCTTTCTTCAATTTCAGAAGTCCTGCAGGACCTTCAGCAACTCCTGTATTCAGCCAAAAAAATGAACAAAAATACCAGCATTTCAAGCATTACAACATATCATTACAACAATGGCAGGTGCTTCATTAATGGAGACCAAGCTCTTAAATGTAAGTACACCACAATCATCACGAATTAGATAAGCACTAAACTGTGACCAGCCAAGAAATAGTTAATCAAAGGCACCAAATTGTGCTACACTAAAGCAAATCCAATCAGTATCAGTAAGACAACTTACTGATTGTTAGTTCTGCTGGGTACAGACACTAAACTATAATCCAACAAATTCAGATTGTTTCCTCGTATACAAATACGTTAAAGTATCAATAAGACACGAAATCAATACTGCAAGATGTCCCAATGAGCAATTGTCAACCAAACCATGAAAAGCAAATACAGCTACTATCGATACAGGTAAAACCCATGAATATCAAAAAGACCTAGCAAAACAAAAAATCCAAATTACAGAGAGAGAAAGAGAGAGGTGCTTTGGCCATAAGAAAAGTACCCGCAGGTAAAGTCTCAGGGGTCTTTGTTGGGGAAACTCGACACCTAGCAATATCTCGCCTGCTACAAACCAGTCTCCTGGAACCATAATCTCTGTTACAGCTCTTAGAAACAGACTTGGCATAATTCCTCACTGAATACCTATCTATTGAAGCATTGGAGGAGCAGCCACAAGCCACCAAATCAAGTTTAGCCCTTCCAAAATCAAGATTATGGCATGTCATTGACATCATTCTCAATAGCAACACCCCAAAAAAGCAAGAAAGAGACAAAATTTTGCTCTCAAATTGGAGAATCCAGGTAGCAAGTATTGCTCAATTTGCCATATAACAACCAGCAGCCACCGAGAAATAAAGCGAGAAAAAAAACAAGAGGGGTCTTGTTCAAAGCTCAAGAGAAAGAAAGAAATGGTGTTAAATGGATGCTCAGTTTTTTAGAAGTTCCTCATTTCATTGAGAGCACAAGTTGGAGTACGCATTTGAGTGGATCCAATAAGCCCACATAGGACACTGTTTTGTCTTTGATTTCTTTATCAGTTCTGAGGTCAGTGTTGTCAGGACATCAAGAGAGTTGTGTCTCGTTTGTGTTCATGAGCAGAAAGATTTATGAAAGGAGGCAACGGAAGGGCTTATCTGTGGGCGTTCAAAAAAATGGGAGCCACAGATCCAACCTTATATTAATCACCATCTTTTTTTCATTTTCTTTTCTTTTAGATTCTTTTTTTGCCACTTGAATGATTTCTACTGTCCTTGGGATATTCTTTACTTATAAAATACATTATTCTTTATTACTTTTTATTTTTAATAACCAAAGTTAAATTAAATTTATAAATTCTTATATCCCTGATATTTTTCAATTTATTAAAAATAATAATTTTTATTTTTTAAATTTAATTTTTAACATTAATATATTAAAACAATTTTAAAGCATATAAAAATTAATTTTTTAAAAAAAACACCGCACTTTGCCATCTATGCAGCTCTACATATGCAGTCAAAATCTCTCGTGGATTAGGTTGAATTTTTTTAACTTAAAAAAATACTATATTATAAACTATATTAGATTCAATAAAATAATTTTATTTAATTATATGATTTAAAAAATAATGATTGTAAATAGATTAAATTTAAAAAGAAAAAGAAAATAACAATGACCTGTAAAAAATAGCATTTATTAAAAAAAAAATTAAAAAGCTTAATTTATACTATTATTTTTATATTTTATATGTGATTGAAAGCTAAAAAAATCATAAATATAATACAATCATGTTAAAATTCAAATAAAAATTTATAATAATATTTAAAAATTATATTTAAATTGAAGAGTAAGTGAATTTGGTAAAAAACTTTTTTAAGTGACAAAAAAATAAAAACAGGATAAAAATTTATAATAATATTTAATAATTTATTTTAATAATCATAAAATGTTTTCTTAACAAAAACAATAATTTATGTTAAAATTATTATATTCTAAGATGAATATTTAATGTTTAATAACAATATAAAAAAATTTAAAACCTAATTTTTTTTCTTACTTTAAAAAACCGATCTCAACGGTATAACAGAGACCTACAAACTAAACTAGTATATAATAATTCTTCTGAAGAAAAAAAATACTTGCAAGTTGCATTTGATTTTATATATATATATAAAAACTTCAATAACTAGTTGCGCAAGTCACTACCGTCTATTATGGAGATACTGATCGACAACACGTGGAGTACTATTTAATTTTCTGCACCTTTTGCCAGGTTGGATGGGCTTGTTTTAATATGAAATAAATGTATTTTTGGTGTTTAATTTTTTATTATTTTTATATTTGAGTATCTCATTTATAATTTTGTGTATTTGAGTTATTGTTAATGTTTGTTGTTAATTTAGTTTATTATAAATAATTTTGATGTCAATAATTTTGATAAGAGAGAAACAAAAATGGATCCACGAGTATTATTATTCTTATTAGCATCTCTTACTTTAACATAATTTTTTTAATTTTTAAAATAAAATATTTCGAGAAGGTTCAATTCTTTGAAATAGATTTTTTTATCAACATCAATTTTGTAAAATGTTTTCAAAGAATTGTTGGAGATTTTCTATGATAACAAAATTGTGAAAAGACTTTTATTTTGTTTTTTTCTTATACCAGATTAGAAGAATTACTACAACCATATTTCTATATTTAGTATGTATATCTTGTAACATGTGATAAAAAAGTAAGCTCCAATAAGAAACCTGTTTTTTTTTTATTGTTTTTTCTATTTTATTTTCTTATTTTATTTATTTGAGTTATTGTTTTTTTTTCCTAGGTGGGTGATTGTTATTAACTTAATCTTGATATGTTTATACCAATGAAGTGTTGGTCTAGTGGTTAAGGCACTGTTATATCCCTGCAAAGATGAGAATACAAGTTCGATCCCCAGGAAACGCACTTATTGAAAGTGACAGTCACGAACTCCAAATAAGACTAGTTTTACCCTTTAAAATGGTGTGAAGAACCCAAAAAAAGAAATCTTGATATGTTTGTTATCTTATGTCACGTGATAAAAACTAAACTCCAATAAAAAAAATTGAGAAAAAAAAATTAAAAGGAAAAGATATAATAAAGCTGAATTTCATTGTTTAGTCCCTAAAAGTTTGTTTTAAAAAAAGAGTTTTGTTGCCTTTTAAATATGGTGCCGCGTGTCACAAGATAGCGAATAAATCAGCATCTAATAGAATGAATTAACGATAGATGCCAAAATTGAAAAGGAATAAAAAGATAATTTAACTTAAATAAGTAAAATAAAAAGGTTTACTTATTAATTTATTTTCTCGGATGAAAATATTTTTTTATTAATAGTATATTTCTTACAAAAAAACCAATTATCATAATCTAAAAAGCAAGTTTTAAATAAAAATTAAAAAACAAAGAATGTCTTCATAAAATTTGTATGTGGTTGTATGAAAACAAATCAAAGAATAATTAATTCATAAAAACCATATAAGATTAACAGTAAAAATATATTTAATTCTCAATGAATATTCATGTATATTGTTTTATACAATTTATTAAATGCTAGGATCATATATAATTAATAAAAAAAGTTGTTGCAAATATAACTATAAAAGTACTAATCTCATTTAAAAAGTATAATTGGATTTTTTAAATAACATTGTAATTGTTAATTTAGATAAATATTTATTTTAAAATATATATATAAATTTATTTTTAGGTTTAGGAGACTAGGCTTACGTATTTTCCTCTTTTATATATATATATCAAGTTGATGATAGGTCATATGCTAAATATAAAAAATTATTGCAGACAATGCATCATTGACTACAATATTTTTTCGAGCATCTCCAATGGTAGGAAAAAGGGGGTTGAGTTTTTGGAGTCAAGAGACGGCTTACACATAGCTACAAGAGAGTGAGCGTCGCTTATTTATTGGCTTGTGTGCTGTACGTGCCAGCTAATTTTATTTTAAAATTATATTTTATATTTATTAAAATACTAAATTTTTTCCTAGTTAAATTGATTATAATTAAAAAATAAAATGAAGATACGAAAGAGCCCCTAAACACTAGTTAAAGTTTTTTTTTTCAAATAGTAATTTAATTATTTTAATTTTTTAAAAAAAGTAAAAAAACAAAAAAAACCTCATAATTCCAATTAAATAATTTTTTATTTTAAAAGTAATTTAATTTAATTATTTAATTTTTAAAATATAAAACGATCAAACTGGACTGATTAATCTGATAATAATTAAAAAAACATTATATTAATCCTAATAGTCAGTTCAATAATTTTCTGTTGAGTTTATGTGTGCATTTAAATATCCCGAGTTCTCCATGGAACATGACGCCCCATCCTTATTTATTTATTAGAGAAAAATTCCATCATACCATCGCTCAACGGATTCCCAAATAAATATAAAAGATATGGTAAAACCTAAGCCATCGGCAAATTTTTATTTTGAACAATTAAAATTAAATTAAAAAAAAATTATAAGCTAATAATATAATAGACGGTTGATGATGCCTGCATGGTGGAGCCCCCAAGGCAGGATCTCTGCTGACCTGTACTGTGATACTCTATAAGATTTGCAGAGCTGAAAAACATGTGCAGCAGTAACATAAAAAAAAAAAGGGGGAATTGATTAGACTTGTCATTTTATATTCCACATGCACAATTTTGATATTTTAAAATTGAGTCGGGGTAATATGGGTAATATGCTTTTTTATCCATTTAAATTACAACACTAACCTTTAAATTTTTTTTTTCTTATTATTAAGGTTAGTTTTATATTTTTACATTCTTGGTTCACCGTAAAAATACCTACTTGTTCTTGTTCTTATAAGCTAAATAAACAAACAAATAGAGGGAGGGCCATTCCATAATATCCAACCATGTTGCACAGTCAAATCACCTTGCACCTTTGATGTCAAATGATTTCACTCTTAGATTAAAGGGTGTTTTTGTCATTCCATTCATGATTTTTTTTTTAATTAACGAGTAGGGGTAAAGTTATTTAAGAACTTTTCAAAATAAAAAACAAAAAAAAAGAAAAAAGTTGGCGCGTGCTAGGAAAGCGTCGGCGTGTCAGCCGCATCATCGTTTTAGAACCATGTGTGGGGCTTATTAGAGCGACAAGAAAGGCTATTTCAAAGCTTCATGAGCTTCGTTTCATTGTTGCCTCTCAGAAAATGTGATGTGTGCACTAATATGATTTTTTGTTTATCACCAGTGATCGGTTCTTTTTTTCTTATTTTTTCCCTCTTTCTTCTTATGTTTATGCACCCTCCCACCTAATTTTTCAAATCAGCTCCTAAACTTCTACTTCCTTTTTATTTAGTC
>Ga0307517_10006685_pt1 | contig 16983 bp, 12 predicted proteins | sample 23_EM_MG_FD_194515 | JGI IMG/M metagenome (GOLD analysis project Ga0307517, IMG submission 194515) | Populus trichocarpa ectomycorrhiza microbial communities from riparian zone in the Pacific Northwest, United States - 23_EM | ecosystem: Host-associated > Plants > Roots > Unclassified | place...
CAGCATAAACATGAATTTGTGTAGAGAAGGCATAAATACAAAGAAAATTATCTCCACCGCCCACTTTATAAATGCTTTTAGGCTTGCTTGGGGTTGGAAACATCACTTTAGACTTTAGAGAGATTACAATGGTCCCTAAAGTTTACAGTTGGATGCAGTTTTCGAAACATAAAGCAGCAGTTGCCCTCATCTTCCTTGAGAACTACATCGACTTGACTGGTTGTCGGTCTTTCCCACCATGATTGGTCCTGCATTGCTCGTCAAGCGGCACTGTTTGGTACTCTGTTAAGGCGTGGTAACGTTTTTCCTTCACAATATTTTTAAAAATACTTAATTAATCAATTTTTTAAAAAATTATAACAGTAAAAGCTATTATAATGACAAACACACTTATAAATTGATATAACCTCAACATATTGTTATGGGTTTTATATGGTACGACTTTTGCAAATTGATCTTAAGTTGTTTTCTAACTTTTGATTGATACACAGAAAAGTTTCTATGGTATTGCCCTACCACACAATCCTGTGACTTGAGAACTTCTGATTTGCACAATCACACGTCCTTTCAATGGATTATGCTCAGGAGTGATTTATGTCAACTGTTTTTTAGCCACACATTTCCAGCTACTTTTTAAATTGCAGTATTTGTTTTAAATTCTTATGTCCATGAAGAAAACATTTTTTTTTTAAGATTAATATAGATATCAGGATAAGTTTGCGCGCACCTCAACTAATCTCACGAGTCTTAAAGTTAACGACCATATAAACCTCCAGTGACCCTGAGGTTTATGGGACTCAAACTGGTGATTTCTAGGAAGCAAATCTAGAACCTGACTAGTTGAGCTATATCCCTCGGGACTAGAAAACAGTTTTTTTTATTAACATGGGTATCTGGGCCAACTTGCGTGCATCTCGACTAATCTCACGGACCCTGAAGTTAACGACCATGTAAGCTTTCAGTGACCCTAAGGTTTGTGAGACTCGAACTAGTGATCTCTAGGGAATAAACCTTGGATCTGACCAGTTTAGCTACACATCTAGGTTTAGAAAACAATTTTAAACAATGGGAAGATGAGAATCTACGACTTGTAATTGCGTTGTGCCGAAGATAATCAGTTTAGGATTTGGCCGCTGTGTGTACATAATGCACTGATTCAGGGGCACTTTTGATTTGTGGGAGCTGGCTGCTGATGATGATTTTTTTTTCCCAATTTCTTTTTAATGATCTAATCTAACTTAATTAGTTGAAGTTTGCAGTGTTTGATGAAACATTCTCTTGGGAGATAAATTTGGGACCGACCTAGAACCAGCAGGTTTTACCATAAGATGAAACAAGTTACTCTGTGTACGAATTTGACAAAGCCGTGGAAAGACTTGACAAAAATATTAGGTTTTTAACATTTGTGATCTCGAGTCAAGAGATGTGGACTTGATTATTGGATTGATTTATGGGTTTAGTTATGGACTCGATCGTTCCTAAGAAAATAAGCATCTCGTGAAAAGAGAGACTTTTTAATATTTAAATTGGTAGGTATACGAGATATAATTCAGGATAGAAAATATGTAGAGAAATATTGTGTTAGGAAAAATTATGATCCTTTCGTGTTTAATTAGTAGCTTAATGTATTTATAGACCTTGATCATGTTCACCTAATAACGTGGAGAGTTTCAGAAAGATAACCCTTGGCGATTAATCTTTCTATTTTTTTTTTCAAGGCATGACATTCATTAATATAATACTCATGATCATTATGCAAAGAGACAAAACTTATTAAGGTTTTGTATTTGAACAACTTTTCATGTGGATGGATAGGTGTTGCATAAAGTTTTTCCTTGATAGAGACTAATACCTCAGTATATATGGAGATGAGAGACATGGTCAAAAGCTCGGGAATGCCAAGTGATCATGAATGTTCCTCTTAGTGTTTTTTTTAGATGCTTTAATTGGAGACTGATAATTTTAATGGGATAAAAATTATGACTTATTGTGTTTACCCAATAATTCTAAATATTTATAAATCTTGATAACGCTTCCCTTGGGATTTGGAGAATTTGAGGAATGATGAATATGTTGGTGCTCATAATTAATTGTAATGCCTTGTAAGAGGTGGTGTCACCAATTCATATAAAAGTATGTATTTATAGCATGTATTTATAGAGAATATATCATTTAATCATAAAAATAATATTTTGTAAATGGACGGTGCATATCATCACGATTGAAAAAATATTTAGATGGGTGCATAATGTACAATATGTGTGGAAGATTCTTGAGAGATAGAAAGAAAGAGACTATGCAAGAGAAAAGGTGGGAGTGGGGAGGAGGAGAAAATCGGGTCATTTGGACATTGGCTCACGCACAGCCATCAGAATCCATGAAGATAGTGTTCAAAGTCGAGCAGCACAAACAATTAATTTCTGCTGTTTTGGTGCTTAAATACTTGGAAGAGGCTGATCTTTGTCAACTCCATGAGGGAAAATCACCATCCATTAGTTTCCTGCGTGTGTTTTAAAGGAGAAGTGCAAGGGAAAATCCCAGTTTAGTTCAATGGAAAATGGGAGCAGAAAGCATTAATTGGACATGAACTCGCAGATTCCAAACATTGGCTGTGCTGTAAAGCAATTAGAAATCAATCTTGCAACTGTTGCTGACTTTTCATGGATTGCCAGTTGCGATCTCCAGAATTGAAACCCTCTGTTGAAAAGCACAGGGTTGACTTTTAGAGCAACAAAACTTCACCTAATCTTGTAATTTCAATTTCCAGACACGACATGGCAGTAACGTTCGAGAGTTCAGTATATCATGCAGCTCGTCGTCGTTGGACCAATTTATATAAAATACTCTCAACGTTTGACACTAATTTGTCTACTTGATGAAGTCATTATCATTTTCAATATAACTCTTAAGTCCCTGTTTGTTTTTACTAAAAAGAAATGCATATTAAAAAATGAAAATTTGACAAAAATATCTAATCTAAACAATAAAAAAGTTGGTGTGTCAGAATAAAAAAAAATTAAAATTCACGTGGATTGAGAAAAAATAGAGTGTACTAATTAATAGTGCAATTATCCTCAAATTTATTTGGCAAGGTGGTCAAAACAGCTTAAGAAGTAAATCTACCCCAGTCAGCACCTGGCAGTATTGAAGTATATTATGTAGCTTCAATCCTCCTCCTCGTCGCCGGCGTTGTTATTATAAACATTAAAACCAGGGGGTCTTAATTACAGGCAAAACAGCAATGAGGCAAAAAGTTATCACTGCTCGTATGGTGAAAAAAATAAATTTTGGTCCTGCAACTTAAGTTTTATTTATTCATGATACCTAGACATATTCTTAATATTAAATACTTACGATCTTGGAATTTATATTATTTTTATTCATAAAATAAAATATGTATTATTGATTTAATTTTTTTTTTTGGAAACCGTTACTCCCAAACATCTCCAGCAGAACATGTTACTCTAGTGTTTGATTTTGTGATAATAATTTTTTTTTATTTAGAAATGCATTAAAAACATCAATGCATCAAAATAAATTATAAAGCCTAATTCTTAATCAACCTGATGTTGAATGATGAAATTGAAAAAAAAAATATAAAAAAAAACCTAAAAAAGCGACTCAGATTAACCTGTCAAACTCGTAACTCGGGTTATAAGACCGAGATAACCCTATAAAAAACAAATCAAAACAAATTATAAAGTCCAATTCTCAATCAGCCCAGTGTTAAAGGATGAGATTAAAAAAAATCAATTAAGAAAATAACATAGAAAACAGCCCGAGTCAAATCCTCAAATCCATAACCCGAGTTTTGAGACCAAGATAACTTCACAGAAAAAAATAAAAAAATAATATAATTTAACTCGAATTAACTTGTCAAATTTACGAGTCTGGTCATGAGACTAAGATAACTCATAAAGAGCAAATCAAAATAAATTACGAAACTTGATTCTTAATTAATCATGTCAGATCTAATGTTGAACGATGAAATTCATAAAAAATCTAATTAAAAAAATGAGTGGAGTCAATATGGGTTAACCCGTTAAGCATTATTCTTGGGTTATGAGATCGGGATAACCTAATAAAAAGCAAATTAAAATAAATCATGAATTCTAGTTCTTAATCAAACACGATATTAAATTATGAAATTGAGAAAAAAAATCAATTTAAAAAAGAAAAAAAAATGAGCCAACTAGGTTAACCTGGTAAACTCGCAACCCGGGCCACGAGATGAGGACAATCTAATAAAAAGCAGATCCAATGTTGAAGGATTTATGACCTGGGTCATGAGACCAAGATAATCTTTTAGAAAGAAAATAAAAAAAAAAACAACATGATTTAACCAGGGTTAAAATACTAAAATCCACAACCCTAATCATGAGATCAATATATCATCATAGAAAACAAATAACAATAAATTACGAAACTGAATTCCTAACTAATCCAGTGTTGAATAATGAAATTAGAAAAAAAAAGATACAAAAAATAAGTTATGTTAACTCAGGTTAACTCGTCAAACATTATTCTCAGGTTATGATGCTAGAATAACCTAATAGAAAGTAAACAAAATAAATCATAAAATTTAATTTTCAATCAATCTAATATTAAATGATACAATTTTTTAAAAAATTAATTAAAAAAATTAAATAAACCGGGTCAATTTGCAAAACCTATAAACTGTATCATGAAAGTGAGATGACCACTAAAAAAATCAAATTTAATTATTATTTTTAAAAAATAATGATTAAAAAAATAAAAAAATATTGATTTGAGATAAGAGTTACAGTAAAAACACTAATTTTTTTTTTTTATTGTTAATGTTAATTGTTAATATTAACAATTAATGGGATGAATGGCGACATTACCCTCCAACATCAATTAATAATACTAGAGGATTAAATGAAGTTTCCTTGTTAATAAAAGGGTAAGTCAAAGAGTTACTTGTTCTGTCCAGTGTTCACACTTGAAACATAAAAAGCACCATCCCGGAAATCACGTCAAAGGGAGACTCAACTCACTCAGCACTTTCGCCTTGCCCTCCTTCCCTGTCTGAAATTCCATTTAGGCTGCTACCCGATCCCTCTCCTTCTGTTCCTATCCCCTTCTTAATTTTCTAATCAGAATAAAGAAACTCACTTTCTTCAACTTCTTTCCTTCAGATTTCTTCCCAGAAAGTCAGATCAAAAGACAGAGCTTCCTAATTATTTGTTTTACACAGTAATTGATGTCTCTTTTCAAGATTTGACATCGCAGAGAAACAAAGATAGAGACTGAAAAGGAGGAGCTGATCAATCATGGCTGACTCTAGACGTTACCCTCTTGGTAACCAGCTAGGTAAGAGTGTTTCAACTTTTCTTTTTATTTATTTTTTTATTTTGATTTTGGATTCATTTGTATAGTGTATTGTAGAACTTTTCTTTGAAGATTTCAGTTTTGTTTGATGACTGGCTTGTATATGTTTAGGAGAAGAAGATATTAATTAGTAGGACTCAGTTTGTGATCCGGGCTCAAAGCTTGGATTTTTATTGCTGGGTTCTTACTTTTAGGACGAAAGGGACAGCTTTTAAGCTTTGTTATTTGTTTGCCAGTGCAATAGTCCAGCAAAGATAATTTATTTACCGAATCTAGTGATAATCTTGATGTTCTTCTGGGGGAGGGCTTTGAGATTTTGAGGGGAATTTGTGAAAAAGAAGGAAAGTTTTGGTCAAGATGTTATCATTAATTGATAGCTGGATTTCAGAGTAATGATAAAAACTGGACTGAAATTTCTGTTTTATTGTTAAGGATATAGTTTCAACATGCTATATCAGTCTCTAACTTCTTCTCTCATGCAGGCTTAAGGTGAAATAAAGTAGTTTAGCAATGGTGGCATTAGTTTTCATGCTTTATACACTCCTCTTGTCTTTTTTTTTCTTTTTTTTTAATACTTAAATGTTGTAAAGTTATTGCTCATGCTGTGCTTTTAAAAAGAACAAAAAATTTTCCTATGGTGGAATGCAGATATTCAGCAGATACTGGTAGAAGCACAGAATCGATGGCTACGCCCTGCCGAAATAGTTGAAATTCTTAGCAATTATCAGAGATTTCGTATTGCCCCAGAACCTGCACATATGCCTCCAAGTAAGACTTTAACCACATTGCCTTCATTGAGAAATCATTCAATGAACCTTTTACTCCAGTTGCCTTGCATTGTCTTTAGGGGGATAACAATAGTTCTTTTTTGTTTTTAGCTTGTTCATTCTAGTTATTTTCTGCTCTTTTGTGAGAATCTACAATGAAATTTGTTTTGCATGTGATCCATGTGGCAAGTTTCTTTAAAAATCCTAACTGCCTTTGAGCCAAGGATAATGTCTTGCAAGCAACATTTCAGACCTATCTCTCATTTTATTATTTTCGTATCGCCTAATGGGTGGATCCTGAGGATAAAGGTGTCATACGGGATGGAAGACCATAGAACCGGCATATGTTTGATAGATTCATTTGCAGTAGCTTTATGTTTCTAAGATCAAAGTGATTGTCAGATCAGTAATCATGTGTTCACCTTTTGGTCTCTTACTCTCTTTCGTTTGAACCTTTTCTGTCGGACATCAGATTGGACATCATTGTCACAGGTCTACAGCAGTTGAAACATTAAATTGCAATCACATTTATTCTAAAACAACGATTTGATTTTGATTTTTTGTTTTGTTATTTATTAAATTTTAAAGGAAATGATAAAACAGCTTGTTTAAGTTTCGCTTATCCAATAAAACTCTGTTTGTTTCAACTCCAGTCGCTTTTCATATACAATTCTATTTGTTTTGAGTTTCAAGTTTCTGTGGCTTCTTTTATCTGAGGAGTTCCCACATTAGGATTCCTCCCCTTTCTTGTTTGAATATTAATGGGTCTAGGTAATTTACATTAGGAGAAGCTCATAGATAGCAGCCTAATCTGTAGTGTGAGTGCTTCTGTCCTATTTTAGTGTTTATTTACATTTAGTGCGATATCTTCTCCACTATGGGCACATAGGCCTCAATTTGATTAAGTTCCTCGGGGTAATTTGCAGTCATAAACATATCTTGGCTCTAATTTCAGGTGGTTCATTGTTCCTTTTTGATCGCAAAGTGCTCAGATACTTCAGAAAAGATGGCCATAACTGGAGAAAGAAAAAAGATGGGAAAACAGTGAAAGAAGCACACGAGAGGCTTAAGGTAAGCATATTAGGTATTTTATCTATTGACATAAGCACTGATCAAGAATATGAGGTGGAAAAATTTAATTCTAGCATCTTTGAGCCTATGCCTTTGTCTTCTAGCTAACGTACTCAGGTGCAGAGACATTATTTATATTTTATTTTTGTGTTCTTCCAAATCACAGTTACTGAAAAAAGTGTATTTTCTTCCAGTCTGGAAGCGTTGATGTGCTGCATTGTTATTATGCACATGGAGAAGACAATGAAAATTTTCAAAGGCGCAGTTATTGGATGCTTGAAGAGTGAGTTCTTGAATCTTTTCATTTCTGATCATTCCAATCTCTTGTTTTTGGATCTAAATGATTGCATTTCAAACTTTTTGTCTGGTCTCATACTTGCAATGGTTTATAAAGTGGCATAATTGGCAAGATTTAGAAGATTGGACTGGTTCTAACTTGAATGTGTTGATATATGTGGATTCCACACTGAATTATAGCTGTCATTTTATATTATTTGGAACACTATGTAACTATATGATTTTGCTATTATTTCACTTTCTACTTTGGGGTTCCAATAATCAGAGGCATGATAATCAAGGCTTCAAGTTTTTTGTGCAATTAAGGAAATTATTGACCCACATGAGTTCCATGGCTATGTAATTCTTCACTATTTTTTTTTTCTTTTGGTGAGTGTTTCTAAAAAATTATAGGCTTGGTCACAAACTTTCTGAAGAACCTTGGGCCTAATGCATATAAAGTTATCAATGTGCACACACACAAAAAAAAAATCTTTATTTGTGCCTGAAAGTTAAGTTTGTTCTTGTTATGCTTAACCTTCACTCATCTCTCTCTCTTAGCACACATATACTGCACAATAGTGCTTTGATGCTTAAAATCTTTTTATGCTTGTGCCCTTTCATGTGAAGTGTAAATTAGCTAAAGCCTTTGACAGTTTTGACCACCACCTGATCTTTTTAGCTGATCTCGTTGGTTTAAAATGCCCACTTGAAATAATAGCTGGTTTCTTTCTTCTAGATTCCACTTTTGAGACAGATGACCTTCTACTATTTCTTACATAGTTGACCTCTACTGCAGGGAACTTTCACACATTGTACTTGTCCATTATCGGGAAGTAAAGGTAACTCTTTATTCCCCACTCCTATATTTTCCATCTTTTTTAGTTATTTTAATCTGTCACCCTGTCTTCCAAAAGGTTTGGTTTTGTTGGATAGCTTTAAAGACGACTCTACTTTTTGCTGCCTTTATTCTTTGTCAAATATTTATTTGGTTGTGCTGGGAAAGATAGAATCCAATACTTCTATTACCTAGCCTTTTTTTCTTCCGTGGGTTTTTACTGAATGGGTTGGTCTGTATTTTCCATATTATTATGTTCACAACACCAATACTCGGAACCCCTCTCATGCTAGAAAAAGGAATAGAAATGAAAAAAATTAAAGGAAAAGGAAAGCAATCTGTCTCCACAATTTAGAATGTCAAGATGTATTGGATAATGGTGAACATGTATTGGCCACACCTCTGAGGCTCCAACATCTGGCTTTTTTAAGTTAGGAATAGGAATATAATGATGACTTTTAGCTCTGAGAGGAATATCATGGGGTTTGATCCTTTTGGTGAAAATGATGCCTTAACTGATCATTGGATTGTGAGTGTCATTTCATTAAATTGGTATCTAGTAAACTTTTTTGTGATATTGAAGCATTTTATAATGAATGGATGTCTTTTACAAACTCAATGAAAATATAACTATTTATCTGAGGATTAAGTGACTATCATGTATCTTTGGTGTAAAAGCTAATAGATGAATTCTGAGTACTTAAAATTATAAATCTATGTTTAGATTTGAGCCTTAGAGCGGGTTTTTGAAAATAGATAATTTGTTTGTGTATTTGTGAATCAGACTAAAATAGCAGTCATTGGATAAGAAAAAAAATTTATGATGTACTCTTGGCATGATAAAATGATGATAAATATGTGTAGCACTTTTGCAGTGCTGAATCTAGACCTGAAATATATGTACAATAGCCATGTATGAAAACAAGTAGATTGGTGTTTCAGACTTAAGAGCAGGAACAGTAAACAGAAATTATTTAGCAAGTTTGCATGGGATTGGAGATTTTTCCATCTCAAATAAATTATTTAATAAGATACCTTCGCATGGGATTGGAATTTTTTCCATCTCAAATAATTAAACATCAAGTCTACTGTTGAATGTCATGCTGGAAATGCTCATGAGAATCTTTTTGCACCACCGTTCTGACAGGAGAATCTATGTGCACTTATTTCTTGTCTTTGTTGCTTAAAATCACGATTCAGTTTTGATATTCATGTTTTTCAGATTTTTGTTACTCTAATTTGGTACAGTTGCTTAAGTTATGATTGTTGTCTTGTGGCTATTGCCTAAACGGATGTCATGAGTGTTGCATCACTTAGTCTAGAAGAGGAACAAGGTTGACCTCATCAAAGTTTCTCAAATCTCTTATTTTAGCTTGTGTTTATCTTCTATTAACTTAGCAATCTTCTTATTGGGTTTAAACTGCTTTAATTTTCATATTTCATCAGGGAACCAGGACAAATTTTAACCGCATTAAAGAGTATGAAGAGCCTATACCTTATTCCCAAGAAACCAAAGACATGATGCCGAATTCAGAGATGGATACTTCTGTTTCTTCCAGTTTCCGCTCTAATGGTTACCAGGTACCCACAGGAACGACAGATTCGACAAGCATGAATAGCGCTCTGGCATCAGAATATGAAGATGCTGAATCAGGTCCTTTTTTTTTTCATTTCTTGTGCATTAGTTTCTAGTAACAAGAATTTCTGGGTCAGTTTCTTTAGAAGATGTATTGCAGCTTTCTGGATGACAAATGCATTGGCTTTCCATATTCTCATATGTGGCTATGGTATTTACTGCAGGATATAATAACCAAGCCAGTTCCAGATTTAACTCTTTTCTCGAAGTGCAAAGGCCAGCAATGGAGAAAATGGATACAGGCACATCTATTCCTTATGATCACATGCTGTTTTCAAGTATATTGGTTCTGATGTTTTATCTTTCTAGAGTAACTGCGCCAATATTTTTAGGTAATACATAAGAACTTACACAACAATACTTGTATTTTAATAGGTGGTTATCAAGGAAAAATGCCAGCTGTTCCTGTGATGGAATTTATCTCACCTGCCCAAGTGGATACAGCTAAAGACACTATTGGTACTGAACCAGCATCCGAGCCCCAGAAAGTCTTTGACTTACCATCATGGGAGGATGTATTAGAAAATTGTTCTCGTGGAATTGAATCTGTGCCTTTCCAGACAACTTTGCTGTCACAAGTGGATACGGTGGGAGTCATCCCTAAACAAGAAGATATACTGGAGAAGTTTCTTGCCAATAGCTTTGATAAAAGGCAGGGTATGGTGGGAGTCATCCCTAAGCAAGAAGATATACTGGAGAAGTTTCTTACCAATAGCTTTGATAGAAGTCAGGATATTGGGAGTCACCTACTTGATCAAGAAGCATGGCAGGTCGGTGTGATCCTTGCTGTATGTTATAAATCCTTGCAGCACATATTTAATTCAGATAAAATGGTAGTTTGTGAATGCCAAACTCTTCTATGTGAATCTTCAAGGATGGAAGAATGGTGGTAGCCATTTTTTATTCATATGCTTCATGAGTGAAATTGATGAGTGGTTATATAGAAGTCTCAATCTCATAATTGTTTCTCATGCAATTGATTATAACATACACATCAGATGTCGATATCTATAATAGATGAATTGCCGTACATGTGTATGGCTGGGATGTGATTGTAAGATTGATGAGTCATAACGCAAGATAAGACTGAGTAAGAAATGAGTGCATCTGTGGGAAGATTAGGAAGTTGAGAATGGTGGTTTCTTTTTGCCATTTCTAACTTCAACCTATGGATGTGCTGGGGAGAAAAATCGATCATATTGAAGTTTTAGGAGAAAGCAGGGGGGACTTAGACCAGAAATGACGTGTGCTGATTAATAAAGAATGATCTTGTGTCGCATTAGTTTAGAGAAATTTTATCTCGTAATAGAACTGAATGAAGGAGACAGATCCACGTGGTCAACCCAGGGGATATGTAGACCAGAAATGACCCATTCTGATTAATAGAGGATCTGGTGTTATAATAGTTTAGAAAAAGCTTATCCCATAATAGAACTGAATGAAGGAGACAGATCCATGTAGTCAACCTCAACTAATTTGGGATTGATTCTTAGTTGAGCTGAGTTGTGAATTACTTGCCTCCTAAAAGTTCATTAAATTATTAAATCAATGCATTTGTCTTGTTATATGTTAATTAAAGATGTGTTATCTTTTCTTTTTCCGATTCACTTATTTGTTTTAACTTGCCTTTCAAACAGACTATCGAGGGTGGGTATTCGCATCGGCCAAAGTGGTCCTTGGATCAAAAGTTGCATCTGGACTCGGATCTCACTGCTAGGTTTCATGATCAACAACTTGATAGTGGCAACTTTATCAATACTTTTGAACCTTTCTGTGCACAGGAAAATGATAATCATATCCAAAATGACCTTCAAATACAGCCTGCAAATTCAGATCATGGTATGACCCTAGATGAGAAATCCATCTACTCTACATCTATGAAACAGCATATTTTGGATGATTCAAGGACAGAAGGTTTGAAGAAGCTCGATAGTTTCACCCGATGGATGAGCAAAGAACTTGAAGATGTAGATCAGCCACATTTGCAATCCAGTTCTGGGACATACTGGATTTCGGCTGAAAGTGAAAATGTGGTTGATGCGGACAATCCCTCACATGGACACCTGGACACATATACGCTTGGTCCATCTCTCTCCCAGGACCAACTCTTTAGCATTATTGATTTCTCGCCCAACTGGGCATATGCAGGCACAGAGATCAAGGTACTGGAGTATAGAATGGAATGCTGAGATTTCTAAGCTGAGCTACCACTCCTCGCTGGAGTCTCATAATTCACTTCATTTTAATATAATTATGTTCTTTTTTTCATTTGTTGTACAATTTATACAGATCCTAGTCATGGGAAGATTCTTGAAGAGCCGAGAAGAAGCAGAAAACTTTAAATGGTCAATTATGTTTGGAGAAGTTGAAGTTCCAGCAGAGACTATAGCTGATGGTATTCTTCGTTGCACTACTCCTTCGCATAAGGCTGGAAGGGTTCCTTTTTATGTTACATGTTCGAATAGGGTAGCATGTAGTGAAGTGCGTGAATTTGAATATCGACTTAGCCATGTCCAAGATATTACCTATAACTATATTAACATTGCTACTGAAGATCTTCATATGCGATTAGCAAAACTGTTGTCTCTGAGCTCTGCCTTCCCTTCAAAATATGACTCCAGTGATGTTGATGAGATTTCCCAATTGAGCAATAAAATCAGTTCATTGCTGAAAGAGGGCAATGAAACATGGGACCAGATGTTAAAGCTTACTTCACTGGAGGGATTTTCCTCAGAAAAACTAAAGGATCAGCTTCTTCAAAAGGCACTCAAGGAACAGTTACATGAATGGCTTTTGCAGAAGGTAGCTGAAGGCGGAAAAGGCCCTAGTGTATTAGATGAGGGTGGCCAAGGGGTGCTACATTTTGCAGCTGCTCTTGGCTATGAATGGGCCCTGGAACCTACAATAGTTGCTGGTGTAAGTGTCAATTTCCGCGATGTTAATGGATGGACTGCACTTCATTGGGCAGCATCTTATGGCAGGTGAGAGAAATGAGTTTTTTATTCATTTCCTTGTCTTCCTTTCCATTCTCTGCACTTCATATTCCAAGCTGGGGATTAACATGGGGTACTATACCATGATAGTTTATTGGACACAGGAATTCTTGATGAATGTACCGTATTAAAACCAAATAAGCTACTGAAAAATGTTAACTAGGGTAACAAGCCACCTTCATATAAAAACTGGGCAGCAAACCTCCTAGAATGCACGGGGGTATATATTATTGGTGATGTTAGGATATCACCAAATATCATGTTGCAAATGACAGCATGCTATTATTAATTATAGTGGCATCAATTCTAGCTTTAGGATCTAGTTACATCCACAGTTATTGTCTCTTACAATTTCTTGTTGGTTACCTTTTTCAAAATGCTTATTGAATTAGTACTCATTTATTCTACTTTGGCTCAAATATCAGAGAGCGAACAGTTGCTTCCCTAATCCATCTCGGCGCTGCTCCTGGAGCATTAACAGATCCAACTCCCAAATATCCCACAGGCAGAACACCTGCGGACTTAGCTTCTGCTAATGGACACAAAGGGATTTCCGGCTTTCTTGCTGAATCTGCTTTGAGTGCCCACCTATCTTCTCTGAATTTGGAAAAGCAGGATGGTGATGCTGCTGAAAGTTCTGGAATACCAGCATCACTGACAGTTTCAGACTGTAATGAAACTCCCGTCAAAGATGCTGACATACCAATTGGACTGTCCCTGAAGGATTCATTAGCTGCTGTTTGTAATGCTACTCAAGCTGCTGCTCGTATTCATCAAGTTTTCAGAGTTCAGTCCTTCCAAAAGAAGCAGTTAAAAGAGTACGGTGATGATAAATTTGGAATGTCACACGAGCGTGCTCTTTCGCTTATTGCAGTCAAGTCACAAAAGGCAGGACAATATGATGAGCCAGTTCATGCAGCAATACGAATTCAGAACAAGTTCCGCGGTTGGAAGGGTAGAAAAGAATTTTTGATAATTCGGCAGCGAATTGTCAAAATTCAGGTGCATTTATTGCTCTTGCCCCCTTTATTTTATAGTTTCTATTTTCTTATTTTAGACTTCTTTGTACAATTAACTCTCTCTTACAAGTTATTTCCTTGCATGAAGCATAGAACTCTTGAAAACTAACTCTAATTGCTTTATTGTGAAGGCCCATGTACGAGGCCACCAGGTCAGGAAAAACTATAGGAAGATAATCTGGTCTGTTGGCATTTTGGATAAAATAATCTTGCGTTGGAGACGAAAAGGAAGTGGTTTGCGTGGCTTCAAATCTGAAGCACTTACTGAGGGTTCCAGCATGCAAGTTGTATCTACAAAGGATGACGATGATGATTTCCTTAAAGAAGGCAGAAAGCAAACAGAAGAAAGATCACAAATAGCCCTTGCAAGGGTGAAATCCATGCATCAGCATCCGGAGGCAAGAGAACAGTATCACAGGCTGCGCAATGTTGTTGCTGAGATCCAAGAGACCAAGGTAACGGATTATTATTTTATTTGTTTTCCTTGCAGTTGCTTGACAGTTGTTTGCATTAGAGACAACAGTGAAGGGTAGTTGTTTCACTAAAACCACTTCTCTTCAGTATATTATGCCAAGTCAGGTTTTTACTGGTAGAAATATGTTAAACAGTTGATGGTAAGCGGACTAGGTTGGGACCATGGGAAATGATTTGAATTTCGAGCCCTCATACACTCTGCAGAGTAAGATTCAAATGAATTGTGGACATGTAAATCAGTGGGAAAATGTTCAAAATTTCTGAATTGGTAGTTTGTAACCTTGGAATTATCCCTAATTGAAACCTTCTTTAATGCAAGGCTTTAATCAACGACAACCATTAGCTTTCAAGGGGATGCAGCAAACGCATTTTTGATAATCTGATTGGTTTTATGATTTGTAAATCTTACAGGCTATGTACGAATGGGCAAACAATTCAGAAGCGATGGTCGAGTTTGATGACCTGATCAATCTCGAAACGTTATGGGACGGTGACACTTTCTTGCCTACAGATTCTTGAGCCAACCACGGGTTATCCTCTTTGATTAGATGCTGAAATTGATTTGTAAATGTCCCTATTGAGTCTCCTAATTATAACTGAAGTAGGTTAGGAATGTGTCAAATGGAAGCAGTAGTGCTGTATTGTCCTAGTGATAATCTCTATGCACAGTAATATGAATTATTGAGTTGTAATAAGAACTGAAGTCATAAGAGAAATGGTATATTCATAAACAAACTAAGTTCTTAGTACTTGTAAGTGGCTGGCTTTCTTGAGTTGAGTTCTTGGGGATTTAGCATGCTTTGAAGCTTTTTCTACCATAATCGAATTGAGCTCAGGACCTTTTTGAAAAGAATTTTTCCCATGGGTGTCAAATTTGACTAAACCACACGAGGTTAGTAGGGCCTTTTTCAATGCTTTGCAACGCTTCTTGTGATCATGTCAAAGTTGAAGTTCTGCTTTCTTGCTATGTGAAGCGTTGGATTGAAGGTCGTAAATTTGGGTTGTTGAGGTCTAGGACTCTAGGCTGGTGTAGAGGGTCATAAAGATGGGTTTTGTTGAGGTCCTTTCGGTTATTGTTTGGATTAATTTATTATAACTTGATATATGATATTGGAATAATTTTATAGAAAAAAATAAGTAAAGTTTAATTTTTTAAAAAATTAAGATTGAATGATGTAATTGAACAAAATAAATTGTAAAAAGAGACTTTGAAAAAGATATAATTTAATTTAAGCTAATATTTTAAATTCATAACCTGAGTTCTAAGATCAGGATTATTTTATAAAAGACAAACTTAAAAATATTATGAAGCCGAATTTTTTATCAATAAAATGCTGAGGGATTAAATTAAAAAAGGAAGTCTCAATAAAAAATATTTGAAACAAAACAAATAACAATCAAAAGAATTAAAATTAACTTTGATACAAAAATAAAATGAAATAAAATGTTAAGGGAAAAAATTAAAAAAAGATTTAATTAAGAAAATGATTCAAAACAAAACAAATAGCAATCAAAAAAATAGACATCAAATCTGAGAGATGAAAAAATTGGAGAATGAATTGAAAAAAAATCTAATTTTATAAATTATATCAAATTAAAAAAACAGCAATCAAGAGAACATTGATCAATTCCAAAAAATAAATAAATAGATGGGCTGTTTGAAAACTAAGAGAGAAAAAAGGCTATCAGCGTCAAACCAGAGATCTGTTGGTAACACACGTCGTCCAGGCATAGAGAGGACATTGAGAAGATTCAAATGTTGTTGTAGAAGTCTGTTTGTTTGTAAGGAGCCTCCACATACGCTACTTGAAGACGCGAAGGCATCCCACATGCTAGCACATGTGTCACACACACCAACCACTTTTTTGTTTTTTATTTATATTATAAATTGATTAAAAGACAAAATTTTCTCTTAATCAACTTGATTATAACTAAAAAAACCATGATGAAAATACAAAAGAGCCCCTGAACAAAAGTTAAAGAAATTTTGATTCTAAGGGTAATTTATTTTTCAATAAATCATCATTTAACATGGATTGGTATCAACAATTAGCAAGGGACTAGATAGGGCCCATGCTAGACCATGGGTTCGTGTCATATTTTTTTTTGTAAAATGTTTAAGTGTTATAAGTGCTTTTTAATGAAAGAAGAAAAAATCAATAACCCGTGTTATAGCCTTGATCAATCAAATAAGTTAGTTTTATTTAAATAAGATGGAAAAAAAAGAGGTAACAATATCAAACAAAAAAAATCATAAAAAAAACAATCATGATAACTAGAGAAAAAAACTTTATCCAAGAGCGGAATACAATATTGTTCGATTTTCAGCCAATTAAATATAAAAGGATGAAATACGGTAAAAAATAGACAAAAAAAACTCGTATGAGTCAAATTAAGCTAGCATGATAAACATGTAATTTGAGGATTAAAGGGCGAGTCAGTCTAGGTTAACCCACAAAACTCATATACTAGGTCATGAGATCAGGATAACCTGATATAAAAGAAATTGAATAAAACCACAAAGCCAATTTTTTTTTTTAAAAAAAAAAAGTCTAAT
>Ga0307517_10006686_pt1 | contig 16983 bp, 12 predicted proteins | sample 23_EM_MG_FD_194515 | JGI IMG/M metagenome (GOLD analysis project Ga0307517, IMG submission 194515) | Populus trichocarpa ectomycorrhiza microbial communities from riparian zone in the Pacific Northwest, United States - 23_EM | ecosystem: Host-associated > Plants > Roots > Unclassified | place...
ATAAAATTAGATGGAGAATATCTTCGCTGTAAAAAAAAAAAGTACACGTTAATTGATCACGAGGGGAGCCAACAAATTACAAAATTCAGGCGGGAAATTGAGCGAGGGGGCGGGAATTAAAAATGCCCAATAACATCATTTTAAAAAAGAAACAAACCCCTCTCTTCCATTGTTTTCACTCTTTCTCAAGCCATTTTGCACACAAAATTGAAAGCTAAAATGGGAAGGAAAGGGAAGAAAACTAGGGTTTCTCGTCAGGAAGAAGAAGAAATTGAATCCGAAGTGGATGAAGAGATGGAATCCGAAGTAGAAGAAGAGGAACAGCAAGAACATATGACTCAATCCTCTGCAAACGAGAAGAGTCTCTACGAGGTAATGAAACATTTACATCTTGCTTGGCTGGTTAATGATGTTTTGGCCTTATATTTGACTTTAGATCAGTGGTTTTTTTTCTCTCGTTATTTCTTAAAATTCTCATATGGGTTTTTCTAGGTTTTTGTTTTATTTGTGCTCTGGTTGCAGTTTGGCTCAAATTCTATTGAATGCTTGTATATGGTCTAAATGGTAAATTAGGGTTTCTTGTTTTTGCTGCAACTCTGTTGATTCTTGATTGGATAACTTACAATGGCATTATTACAAATGTTGAATTGGTGAAGCTGCGGTATGTAAATCGGAGTTGGGGAATATGTTTAAGAGTAGGGAGAAGACATTCTTAATCCTACTGAATTGTTTCATTAAAATATATTTTTAATATTCTCGCCTTGTTTTGCTTTGTGATTCAATTAGCTTTGTAATTTGTAATGAAGTGAGATAACCAAATGAAAACCCACTTGTTGTAGGTTCTTGGTGTTGAGAAGGCAGCATCTCAGCAGGAAATAAAGAAAGCGTACTATAAGTTGGCCTTGAGACTCCATCCTGATAAAAATCCTGGTGATGAGGTAATTTGTTTCGGTTCCAGTTTTTTCTTATTTGTCTTTATTTTTCAGTAATAATTCTTTATGAAATGTCATTTTGTCTTCAAATAGGATGCCAAGGAGAAATTTCAGCTATTGCAAAAGGTGATATCAATTCTTGGTGATGAGGAAAAAAGGGCAGTCTATGATCAGACTGGCTGTGTTGATGATGCTGTAAGTGCTTCCTGTTTTTGTTTTTAGTTATTTTTATAAGGATTAACGAGTCTAGGATTACAGGACACTCTCTGGGTGCTAAAATTTGCTGTATATAATTTATAGCATTTGATTTTGAGGGCAGAAACAGTCTGCCATTGCTTGCAAAAAAACTTGCGAGTTTTTTTTTTCTTATTAATGTGAAAGGAACAAAAATTAATTCATTACATTGCTCTGAAAATAAAAATGAATGATTTACTTTTTTGGGGAATCGAAATGTTCTCTTTTCATCAAGCATTGTGAACCTCATTGCTTCTTTTCTTGTTGATCAGGATCTTGCAGGGGATGTTGTTCAGAATTTGAAGGATTTTTTCAGAACTTTTTACAAAAAGGTCATTTTATCTGGTTTTCATGTACTATTATTTTGGTTTTCCAATAGCTTGAGTTGACACCGGGCTTCAAATTCAGGTCACTGAAGCTGATATTGAAGAGTTTGAAGCAAATTATAGAGGATCTGATTCAGAGAAGAAGGATTTGATTGACCTCTATAAGGAGTGGCAGGGTAACATGAGCAGGTACTGTAGTTTCAGACTTTTATCCCTGGCTTTCTAGTTTCAATTGAACTTCCTTTTTGCGGACTTTATAGTATGATATTGGACATTTCCCCCCTGTTTTCAGGCTCTTCTGCTCAATGCTTTGCTCTGATCCTAAGCTCGATTCACACCGATTCAAGGACATTCTGGATGAGGCAATATCTGCAGGTAACAGATTACACTAAACTCTGTAAGATAGGTGGTCAGCAAATGTTCCATCTATGCATTTCCATGGGTTAAAATCTTTGTGACTGTTTTTATACCTTAACACGAAAACTGGGAATCTGAGACCACATGGCTTGTTGGTTCCATCTTGAGATTATCATATCTTTATTAAATCTGATTCCATATCTTTAGCTTAAAAATGGGAAGCTGAGACCACATGGCTTGTTAGCTTCCATGACATTTTTTTTTAACTTTTGTAGGGGAAGTGAAGAGAACCAAAGCTTACCAGAAATGGGCAAAACGAATATCTGAAACAAAACCGCCCACCAACCCTTTAAAAAGGAGGGAGAAGTGAGTATTCTAGGATATGTTTTTTTTTCATATTTTAATAAGTTGCCCATAAATATTTTAATATTGTGTTTTATCTTTTGCAGGTCCAAAAAGGAGCCAGAAGCAGATCTATTTGCAATCATATCTGAGCGCCAGAGTAAGAGGAAGAACCAGGTGACTTCCTTTCTCTCGTCCCTGGAGTCCAAATATGGCGGGAGCAATGCAAGTTCAGAACCTACTGAAGAAGAATTTGAAGCAATACAGAAGAAAATGGAAAGCCGCCGTAAGGGCTCCAAGAAGTCGAATCAAAAGTAACTTCATCGCGACAGTGTTTTAAAGTAGAACTTGTTTTTGTACAAATGTTTTTTACTGTGAGCCCTAGATGCAAATGTCTTTGTTCTAGTTATTTCAATGAATGGGATTGCCCGGTGTGTGCATTAAGGGCCCATCTTGATAACATTTTGGATGCAGTATCTCTTACTTCAGGTTTTGGCTGTAAAATCTGGATCCAGTCAAAGGCTTGCATGGGCATTTTTTTTTTAAACTCCGCGTTGCATGTCTTTAACTTTTGCATAAAGCCAGTGCTAACTTTGATAATGCAAGATGTAAACCGTGACCTCAGCCGTCCTCGTTTCTCCAAGGTATTTTTTGAAGGAATCCAAAGGCACCTCCGGTCTTGGCCTTTGAGCCTTGGCTGGATAACCCATGCATCTGGGCGTGGTTATTCGGGAAGCTGAAGATTGCTCCAAACAGAATTAAGAAAAAAACTAAAAGAGACATTTCATGTGCATTGTGACAGGAAACGCTATGGATTTGCACGAAGTTCTCTCTTCTTTTTTATTCAATTTTTTTGGTCATTTGATTTTTTTTCCATTTGATTTTTTTCCATTGTATTTTGGGATTGGAGTTTGTTATTTGTTGTGTTTGGCATGCTATTTGTTACATGTGATGGTGAGAAATAGAATTAACCCTTGATTGATGCTTGATTTAGATGAATTTAACAAAATTAAATTGAATTAAAACAATTATCGCTATGGGATCCAATTTTAACACTAGACTAGTATTAAAAGAGCAAACATAGGAGAGATCAACCTTTTTTTTTTTTGTCATTTGATTTTTTTTTTCAATTTTATCCTTTAACATTGAGTTTTTTTTTTGTTGGACTTGATTGTTTGGTTTTTTTGTTGCCTAGATATGAGGATTCTGTGATAATGATGAAAAATTTTAACATGCGATTAATGCGATGCTTGATTTTGCAAAATAAAATTTAATTTTATTGATCCAAAATAATTAAAGCTTTAAGATATTAAATTTGATACTTAAAAACATTATCGGGATTGGAAAGGATGGGCATTATAACATGATTGGCGTGTGTGGAATGAGGCCATTGTGATATGGCGATGCGTGCGACTTTCTCTAATGTTGAAACATCACCTTCCATGGTGGCTTTGGAAGCGGCTCGCCGAGAGTTTTCGGGTACTGCAATGCGTGTCGATGAAGGAGCAACGGTGAGGCTTCAATGACCTTTTCTTTCTTCCCCTCTCTCTTTTCTCTCTTATTTTTTGGGATTCGTATTGATTTGTCAAAATTAAAAGGTATCTTGTCATTTTATGTCCTTATTCTTTTGGTTGTTATTTTTGGCTTTGGATCATGTTTTATATTTTATATTTTTCAATTCAATCCTTTAACATTGAGTTGGTTAGAAATTGAACTTAATGTTTTTTTTTCTTCTAATGGGGTGATCATGTTCTTATAAACTGAGGTCGCGGGGTTTAAATGTTAACTCAAGTTAACATTGGTCTTTTTCTTAGGTCATTTTTTTACTTTAATTTTCTTTTTCAATTTTATCCTTGTTAGAAATTGAGTTTCGTGATTTTTTTCATTTTTTTTTTGTGGGTTATGAGTTTTGGGTTATCTTGTTTTTATGAAATAGATCACGAGTTTTCCTGAGTTGACTTAATTTTTTTTTTTCAGTTTCATTCTTTAGTATTGAGTTGGATATATGATTTAGTTTTATGGTCTTTTCTATTTTGCTTTTTATTAGGTTATTCTGTTAGCATAATCCGGGTTGTGGGGTTTGGTGGACTTACTAGGCTTTAACTTCTTCTTTTTTGTTTTTTTGTTAATTGATTTTTTTTTCGATTTAATCATTTCACATTAAGTTTGTTAAGAATTGAACATTATTTTTTTTATTTGCTATTTATGGGGTTCTCTTGGCCTCACAACTCATGACGCAAGTTTAATATGTTAGCTAAGGTTAATTTGGATTTTTTTTTTTAATTTCAACTTTTAATATTGAATTGGGTAAACATTGAGCATCATAATTTTTTTCCATTCAACAAGCATTCTTTCTATGCATGTCATCATGATAATTTTGTTTTTTTTAATTCAATCAATTTGTTATCAATGTCTTTATTTTATCATAAAATTGAATGAAACAAGCTTATTAGATCATTTGGGTCTATAATACGGTAGTGAATTTCTCTTAATTTTTTAAAACATGTCACTAATTTTTAATATTTTTTATATTAAAAAAATTGATATAATACGCAATACAATATATGCAAGCAATGTAGTATTGGCTAGATTGAATGGAAAGCAATTTATCTCGATTTCATACCAGACAATCATTGATTTTTCAGCAGCAGCTTCTTTTCCTGCTACGGCCAGGTTAGTGTAAAATGTCGATAAATAACGAGACAAACTTGAACCATGTATTGCGTATGGGCTACTGCTAGGAAAAGTGCTAAGCTTGAAAAAGAAAAAAGACTATCTAACTGGGACTTGTATGGACCTCTCTTGGAATTTTACTTCATTTGTGGAGTTGGGGATAATCACCGAGCCCAGCAGACATTTGTTACCCTTTGTAGCTGTCGAACTTCATCACGCATATGCTGATTCAGATCTTGTTTTTTGCAGCTAGAAGCGATATCTTAGCTGATTCTTTGCACGAGGAGCAATTCGACAATTTCTTTTTCTTTACATGTTTAGCAGCAAGATCACCATTCACGCTATATTGACACCATACCTCATTGCTCGACACAAAAGCTTAGGTCATTTTTCCTGTTGGATATTAAAGTTTGGGGTCCATTATTTTCCTAAACTAAAGCAACAGAATAACTTTCATCCAAGCTTCACACATATTGCATCCTCTGGTCCACCGACCCAGCTGCTCAGTCAGTGAAGATCTGGTCACAAACTTGGTCTTCATTGAATATTTGAGCCTGTAATTCATTTTTCTTACTTAAATTAGGTCCCAACTAAAGTATTTCCAAACCCCATGATCATACCCGAAGATGGATATGGTAAAGTACTTTATTGGTTCAAAAACAAAAATTTAGGACATTCATCATGTGCCCTTAAAGCCAAAAACCCACATGAACAACAGCACAAAAATTATGCAACTTTCTAGTAGATGCACATAGCTAATCTCCCAAACCAAAACTAATTTCAGATTATACAAGACATTTTTGTACTAAAATTAAGATTCAAGGATGGTGACTTCACAACTGCATGCTGGGAAACATTCCCCTAAGACACAAGTGATCTTCCATGAACCTGAAAATGCAAGCAAAGCCTTTGCCTTTTTCTTTGGTCTACCATACCTGTCATTGATGCCCTTGTTGTTATTATTCCCTCTTTCATTTTCTATTTGGTAGATAGAAAAAAGTATATATATATAAATGTGCAGCACATTACTCGAGTGTGTTTGTGTGTGTCCCTCCACCTTACCCTCTAGTCCTTTCTTTCTATGCTTTTAGTAAGCCATCAAGTCTTTGATTGAGCTTGCTTAGTGATTTGATTTTTTATTTTGATTTTTGTGGCTGAGGTTTGAAAAACTAAATTAGAAAAAATTATTAATTATAATCTTTTCATAGCTAGAATTTTTAAATATAGTTTTAGTTTTTGATAAGATCAATAAATTATATTAATTATCTAAACATTTTCAAACAAAATGTAGTTTCAACCGTACTGATCATTCGACTTAACGGACTCTTTGTCTTTCAATCAAGTTGTGTTGTGCAAACTCATAATTACGGAATGTAGCTTTACTCTACTTTATTACTGTCTCTTTACCTATAAGGCCCATCCACTCACTCTCTATGGTTGCTTCAATAGTCTCTATACTCATCTTTTCAGCATCAGTTCCACTCATCTAGTAACTAATTAACACTGTCTATTCCACAACTAGCTGCCAGTATTAGCCTTTTCTCTTCAAAGTTTGCATCTTTTTCTTCTCTTGTGAGGTAAAATTCTTAACATAGAATTTAGCCATAAAACCCCAAGATTTCTTTGTGTTAGGATTTGTAAATTTTCTTTTAATTCGGCTTATTATGGAGCTATGACTCATTTGTGTTGTGTGGCTTTCTGGGTTCTTGCTGAAGGTTCTAATGGAGGCAGATGCTGCTGAAGTGAAGTCAAAGATGGAAGATTATGAAGTTATTGAGCAGATTGGAAGAGGAGCTTTTGGTTCTGCTTTTCTTGTTCTTCATAAAACTGAAAAAAAGAAGTAAGAAATTCAGTTTTCTTGTAATTTTATTCTGGGGTTTCTGTTCTTAGCTCTATGGATCTTTTGCATATAACTAGAGTAATCCACTTGATTAATCCAATCAAAATTTTCATTTCCATATTAGCATCCAAAAATTGATCCTTGGCATTGAAGAAGATGAACTAGTTTTGGTATTTGGTACTGGTTATGTTAATTTGATTTTTCAATTCAAAGCATAAATTTTCTTGATCGAATTTGCGAGTTTGGCTTAGCAGTGGTAGGTAGTGGTTGTGTCGGCACGATCCTTTGTCTGCTAGCAGTCATTGTCTTTAGTCTAAATAGTTGATTTTTTTTTTTTGATTTTCCTTAGGTATGTGTTGAAGAAGATTCGGTTGGCCAAGCAGACAGAGAAGTTTAAGCGCACAGCTCATCAGGAGGTCACCTTCACTTTTTTACTCCTTTTTGTTTCCCTGCACGAGGGAATTTGGAATATTTTATGTTAATAAGGAATTAGCTTTTGGATATTTTTCGAGTTATTGCTTAAGACATTTGTTGCAAATTTGTCATTTGATTCATTTTACTCATTAGGAGCCTGGAAAAATAACTAGCATATTCATGGTGTTCTGGTTTACTTGTCTTAATATCTACTTTAAGCTACTTAATCATGACAGAATGTGTTAGAAGTACTGGTATTCTTTTGTATAACCTTGTAAACAAATTTTAAATGTTGTCGCTTTTCATTTGCACTAGTTGCTGTTGTGGAAATACTAGTCAAATTGTGGAAAGTTTTCCTCCTTGTAAATTTTAAAAGATTCAATGATGATTATGATTATAATCACAATTTTCATTTTTCAGTCAAAGCATAAAATACTAAAATGTTGGTTGAAATGCACTGCAGATGAACTTGATTGCGAAGCTAAATAACCCTTACATTGTGGAGTACAAGGATTCTTGGGTAGACAAGGTAACACATCATTTCTGAATGTTTTTATGTATAATGTCCTGGTAATTATGAGCTTTGAGACTAACATTGAGTCAGAATACCTCCCCCCCATCCACCTTTTGCGCCTACAAAAAAATCTTATGTTTATGTTTCTCTATGCTATGCAGGGAAACTGTGTATGCATAGTAACAGGCTACTGTGAAGGAGGAGACATGTAAGTTTATGTGAAAGGCTGTATCATTGTCCTGGATGGGATAAAAGATGGAATTTAAATATATATTTCTGATCAGACACTTAAGAAATGAAATCCTGATCTAGAAAATTGACATGTAAAACATTCGCATTAGAAGATAATACAAGAGTAAAGCTAGAAGTTAAATACAATGTTAGAACACTTCATGAATGGCTGAATGAAAAGCTCATTCCTTTTCTTTCCCTCCAACCAGGGCTGCAATTATAAAGAAGGCCAGAGGAATATTTTTCCCAGAGGAGGTAATCGTTAAGGTTTTTCAAGTGCTTCAAGTTTATTGATTATTAGCTTCACGTTATCAACATTGTTCTTCTGTTTTGTTGTCCAGAAACTCTGCAAGTGGTTGGCTCAATTGTTGCTAGCTGTGGACTACTTGCATTCTAACCGTGTCCTTCACAGAGATCTAAAGGTATACTTACTCTCACCCATGTGATGAAAGAAAGATTATAAATGGTTTTGCTGCTGACATGAACTCACTGATTGACTTGTTGAATTCCAGTGTTCCAACATATTCCTTACAAAGGAAAATGACATTCGCCTTGGTATGTAAGCCAAAAGAAATAATAGTCAGAAGGATTTTCTTCTTCATCGAGTTTGGATTTTAAATCTTCTCTTTTTTTAAGAGTAGGTTATCTTGTGTGGCATGAACAGGTGACTTTGGACTTGCAAAGCTTCTCAACACAGAAGACCTTGCTTCTTCGGTATGGACTTTATTACATCTCCAGTATATTACTAATTTACTTTGTTTTAACTTGTCAATTGAAATTACACCCCTGATTTCAAACTGTGACAACTTTTCTTCTCAACTCCTTAATGTATTTAATGCCTGCAACTCAGATAGTGTTTGGGTACCATTTAGGGTCCCAGTACAAAATCCTAAGAGCTGGTGTTTGAACTACTTGTCATAAAATGGTACTTTTCATCTTCCTGTTTTCTATGCCTTTGCATGTCACTTAGGTAGTTGGCACCCCTAATTACATGTGTCCCGAGCTCCTAGCAGATATACCTTATGGCTACAAATCAGATATATGGTCACTTGGTAAGAAATCTGGAAGCATGGTTTTGAATTTATCAAATTTATTTCTGCACTGGCAATAAGATATATCTGATGTTTCAGGATGCTGTATGTTCGAAATTGCAGCACATCAACCAGCATTTAGAGCTCCTGTAAGTACAGGTCTTATCTTCTGATACGAATGTAGCATAAATATAATTTGGTTACCAGCATAGCACCTGCAATTTACTTTAGTATGAACTTCAAAGTACGATAAATAAATAGTAACTTGAACAGGATATGGCTGGACTTATCAACAAAATAAACAGATCCTGCATTTCTCCTCTTCCAATTGTGTATTCCTCCTCGCTGTAAGTGCTCTCTTTCCCAACTTTGTCTTAAATTCCATTTATCTATTCTTAACACCCGTAATAATAGTCATGCTGTATTTTTCTTCTCCTGAATACCCATGCGTGTATCATTGTAACTTTAGTGGTCTGAATGTATAAGATGATTCTCTTGGTCAGTATATAATAGATGAGTTCCATGCCACAGGAAACAAATTATTAAGAGCATGCTGAGGAAGAACCCAGAACACAGACCAACAGTAAGTTTGACTGATCCAAGTTTTTATTCTGTTAATTTTAACACCACAATCCATTCTTATATCTTCACGCTTTGACATAATAGGCTGCAGAATTATTGAGGCATCCACATTTGCAACCACATCTCCTCCGTTGCCGCAATGCATCTTCAGTTTTTCTTCCAGTATATCCCATAAACAACTCAAAGGAGAAAACCAGAAGAAAATCATTGCCTGCCAAACTCAGTGTTGGCAAAGACAACAGAGACAAGGACGTTGGTGCATCAAAGCAGCCAGAATACGAATATCCATTTGAGAGAAATGTTGAAGCACAACGAAGCAATTTACCTCAGAATGACAAGCCAACATCAATGTCTAGCACAGAATACAGCCTGGAAAACAAGACAGTTGATCCTACAAGCTGTTCAGTGGAAGTATCTGACGGTCCTAAAGACAGCTCCACTGATTCTGAAACAAGTGTTTGCAATGGAGAGAAGCAAGCAGATTGTAGCAGTCCACCTCAAAAGGATGGCACTGAAATTGAGTCTACCTCAGAGAGCATCCCAAATTCTCAGCATGAAGCAGATTGTAGCAGTCCACCTCAAAAGGATGGCACTGAAATTGAGTCTACCTCAGAGAGCATCCCTAATTCTCAGCATGAAGAAGAAGAACCCAGTGCTCTGCGTTTTCAAGATTTGCAAGAGGTTGATGTCAAAATTGTGACCTCAAAGGATCAAGCAACATTTTGCAGCGGACAATTTCCTGAAGAAGTTCAAACAGAGGGGAAGGGTGATACAGTAGATGAAACCAGGAAACTGGAAATGCCTAGTCTGAGTTGTGCCAATCATGATGCCGCCTCTGATGATAAAAGCCCACCATCAACTGTAAATGAACCTTATGCAGAGGCCTTACAGAAACCAGAAAGTCCTGATGTATACACAGAAAGTACTCATATAGAGTACTTGTCATCTGAAAGTAATGATGTACTTCCATGTAAAGATGAAATACAAGCAAAACCAGAAAACAACAATTGCTCCATGGACACAGAGAAAGATGATATCCATGCGATGACTAATGCACAATTGCTGAGCACACTTGCTGCACTAACAGGCGATGAATCCAAGAGCGAGTGGGAGAATCCAAGTCAACAAAGAGCTGATGCTCTAGAGTCTTTGCTAGAGCTATGTGCACGGCTACTTAAACAGGAAAAGATCGATGAGCTTGCTGGTGTGCTAAAGCCATTTGGAGAAGAAATGGTCTCATCCAGAGAAACAGCAATCTGGTTGACAAAAAGCCTCATGTCTCAGCAAAAACTCAATGAAGGGACCTGATATTTGAGGTGATTACAACTAATTTATTCATTGTTGTGAGAAAATGTATCTAGTTAATTGTGTTTGACATATAGTGTGTTTTTCCAGAGTGTTGTTTGATTGGAGAGTACTACTTGAAACATTTTTACGGATTGTTTTTTTATTGCTGGCTTTGATGGAAATAAACTCCTGAGAAAAGAAAAAAAAACATCTTTACAATTTGTAGAACTATGTTGTCAAGTGGGTCAGAAGGCACCAAATGATCAAAAGGCTAAACCTAAATTTATGCAGATGCTCTGAAGCAAGTTTCCACTGCATGTAGTCTCTGCTAAAGAACGCATCATTTTGTAAGCAATCAAATAGATTAGTGTTCTGCTCGCCCATATATGCGGATGGACCTTTGAATTGAAAGAATTCAATGATCCTTTGAACTAAACATTTTCCCTTAAATTGTATGCTTTATTGCAGAATGGGGCGGGCCTGTTATTTTTGTTCCTTTTCTTTTCTTTTCTTTCTTTTTAAAAAAGAAGAAAAATGCAATGCATCAATCACAACTAATACACAGAAATGGAGCAGGGAAAATATCTGTAACAAATTGATCAAATTATATATAAACAGAGAATAATCTTAACCACCTTAATTTGTTACATAAATCAACCATTTTTCCCACCCCTCCTTCAAAGATACTTGTTTATTCACTCCCTTTCCTGTATATTATCATCTTTCTCCTGTTTGAAGAGCTTACTGCAAATAATAGGCAAAGAATGACACAAGGGAAGCCCCAATCAAGGATCCAACAACAGGCAAGGTTGCGGATGCTCCACTGGTAGGGGAGGGAGCAGGAGCTGAGATCTCATCAGCTGCCAAGGCTGCACTCATGGAGGCAGCGACGACGAGGACAGCGCAGGAGATCTTCTTCAATTCCATGATGCAAAATGCAAGAGTGATGCTAGCTGCCGTGGAGATGAAGAAAGGGTTTTGATTCGTTTTGCTTTATGCAGGTCTGAGTGGTTTCAAATGGTGGTGAATGCGTATTTATAAGGAGCACCGAGGCTATTTTAAGGAAGAAAATGGTAAATGGTAGTTTTGCAATGATTGGTCTTGCATGTTGCCAGGGTTCACAAGGTAGCTGGCACGGCAGTCTGATGTTTACTTGTAATAGCTTTGCGGTGAAGAAAATTTTGGCTGCAAATTGGCCTGTTTTTTTAGCACAAATTATTAAACAATTCAGACACCACATCCTAGTTAAGCTGGTTAAGTTGTTTTAATAGATAAATAATTGGGGGTTTGGATTATATGCCGGAATCTTAAATCATGTTCATTAGATCATGACTCATTAATTTAAGGCATGTTTTAGACTAATTTGAAGCACTTGGAAAGATAACCTCGTCATAAGTCATTAACATTGAATTATGAGCTAGCATGCCACAAGTCATTAACAGAAAACCCAAGAAAATGCCTTCCGAATCAGTTGGCAATTATTTTTGACTCGAGATTAATCCGGTTTGATAATTGCCGAGCTGGTAATGATTGCTCTAGCGCACCAAGGGTTTTAGGGTGGCTGGATAAAATATTTTATTTCCTTCTCTCATTTTTATCTGTCCATCACTTAGATTTCCGAATATTTTTAAAAATAACCCTGTCTGGAAAAACGCACAGTCGTCTAATTTGAGATAGAGTTGCCATCAATATAATAATTGAGGATAAGATTTTATCATGTATTTATATTTAGAAAGTGGACAATCATTTAGGTCTCCCAAAAAGGAAATATGGATGAACAAAGTGAGATGATGAGCTATGATTTGATCTCCTACCCCAGTCCAAGGATTTGTAGATAAACATTTCCCGAATTATATTAGAATAAATGGTTGCTTTTTAAAAAAATATATTAAAATAATATTTTTTTTATTTTTTAAAATTTATTTTTGACATTAATAAACTAAAATAATCCAAATACATTAATTTTTTTTCACTTCAATGCACCAAAATAATTGAAACACGTAAAAAAAAATTAATTTTTTTCTAAGAAATAACATCACTTCAAAACAAACGAAGCATTAGAATTTACACCATTTAAACTTTAACCATTTTTTGATCTTGATCTTCTACTATAATGATCGTTTACCTGTATTTTGGTTTTCACATGATGAACACAATCAAAGCCGACATGCCACCTTTCTTCTTTTTATTGACATGTCAACTCCCCTCACCTAGATTTACCGACAGTGCCTTTCCATCATTGCACCGTCTGCACTCCAAGATCCTAAAGGAAATAGAGAGTTTTAATCTTTATTGGAGTAATTTTCTTTATAATAGTAGAAAGACGTTCATGAGGTTGAACTTCTATTAACCTTTGTATCTTAAGATTCAAGAACTAACTACACTAACCTGGTCGATGCACACAGACTATCTACATTTACGAGGAATTGACTCTGTTAAATTCAAACCAGATATAACTACTGTTTACTATCTAAGCCAGCACAAAATTTCTTGTAAAATACTACTCCTATTAGAATAAAAACCCGTTTATTTTTATGTTTCAAAAGTATTTTTAAAAAAATTAATTTTTTTTATATTTTTAGATTGTTTTGATGTGCTTATATCAAAAATAAATTTTAAAAAATAAAAAAATTATTTTAATATATTTTTAAATTAAAAAAACATTTTAAAAAATAATTACAGAGATTCTTTTAAAAACCCAACAATAAATTTCTTGCCCACTCCATGTTTTACAATATGAGATGGGCCAAGAAAATGGTTGGTGATTGACCCACGGTCCAAATCAAAACCCCACCAATTCTTATTACGCCACGGCTATTTAGCTGGCGAAAGAGAGTTTCCACCTCTTTAGACTCGGGAGAAACAAGAAAAGAAAAAAGTGAAACCTGGCACATAGGAGGCGGCGCCATGTGGTGTGGCCAATGCCCTCCTGCCACGGTCGCTTAGCTAGGAATTTTATTTATTTTTTGGTAGAATCAGCAGGAGAAGGCAACATTTTTAGGGACCAAAAGGCAACCCTTCACCTTAACGGTCCCCACAAGCCGTAACTAAAAAGGCATACTCATACTTGTGAGATCACAAGCTATGCACCAAAAATTGAAAGAACATATGACATGAACTATATAAGTACCCTCGTAGATTCCATAGTTTCATCATCCATGCCCGTTGCCTCATCACACACATTAACCCCAGCACAATTAGTACTTAATCCATCAGCCCCCTTGTAGATTTTTGTCTCTAGATTTCGGTGATAAGCGATTATGGCACAGTTTGGTGGTTCATTTGTTCACATTGTGATGGCCATGGTGGTTGTGGCATTGTTGCATAGTTGTGGAATGATGGCACAGAGCATTGCTCCTACACCAGCAATGGACGCTGGAGCTGGGCTTGAGTTGCCAGTTTCCATGGCTATCATCTCTTCTTCAATGATATTATCTCTCCTTGCTCTTATGTTGCAGTAATTCTTACAGTTTTTGGGGGTGCTGAGATCATTCCTTTCTTGGGATATATAGGTTGTATGCGAGTTGGAGATGATATTTGTGGTTGCTGGGTTTGAAATTTTTTTTTTTTGTATCCATTTGACATGGTTCTTGTTATTTTAGTAATGTGATTATAGTATACGTACTGTAACTGGTGGTGTTGGACATCGTAAATAAAGAGATACCCGTTTTTTTTTTTTTTTTTTGATAAACTTGAAGTATGATTTGAGTTGAGAATGCATTTCCTATTTATGTTTGTTGTTATTCTTAATTTGTAGATGAAAATTTAGGGTTCACACAACCGGATTGATAAATATATTCTTAGAATGCATTATTATTTCAGATTTTAATTCAAAAATACATTCCAAATAACAAGGTAATTGAAGTGAGTTATATATATCTTCTAAAAGCAAGTAAATCATACGTCATTTTTTATTTTATTTTTTATTTTTTTCTCATTTCTCATTTTTATTTTTGAAATTTATATCAACCTGTTTTAATTATTTTGAAATGTCCCTATCTTCTACCGTGATATTTGCCGAACTATCTTATTTTGCTGAAATATTTTCTACGTGTGTTAGTTTACTAAAATATTTTCAAAGTATGTTAGAAATGTAATTTATTCTTAGGCCACCAATATGTTGCAACGTGTGATGTGCATCACTTTCACACGCATACAAACAACAGCTGTTACTTGGTGAACGTTGCCAACCAAATTCTAATTTTTTAGTGGTGTTTTTTTAGAGTATTTTGGTAAGCACATAAAAAAAAAATTATTTTGTAAAATAACATAGGTATAAAAATATTTAAAATATTAACACAACTAAAAATGTTGCAATTGGCATTTGCAACACGCGAATCACAGATGCCATCTGTGACTTTATTTTCATATATTTTATTTGTAACACGCGAGTCGCGACTCTTCTAACAAAGACATTCTAGGATAGGTTATTCTACCATCAAATCCCTGGAAAAAAAAAACAGCAATTTGTATGATCATAAATAACTAGTTTTTCAAAATCAAAACACAATTTACATAAAAAATTTAAACCGACAATTAATACAACATAATATTTTATTAAAAATTAAATTAACTATACATCTATTCATAATTCTCATAACATATAATAACATGTAAATATATCTAGTAATCTCTTCAGCTAGTAAAAGAACCTGAAGTACTTGTGGATGGGCTTGAAGCACCCATGTAACTATATTTATTAATCATCCCAGCTTGTCAAACTCAAGGATAAGCATGTAATGTCCATACAGGTGTGTGGAGGACCAATAACATATCAGTTCATAGACGGGTCTGGATCACTCATAGACAAACCTGAAATGCTCATGGATGCACCAATATCCTTAACATTTTCATAATAAAAAATCTCATTTTTTATTAATATTCTCGCTCAATCTTCTCAACCTCTTTAATTCAATTCTACCAGTAGATAAATTAAATATAGTATTGTTCACAATATATCTAATCTCATTTCTCATTGACACCTTCACGTATAAAAAAACTAGAGCGGACAATGTTGGACTCTTGAAAAAGAAGAAAAATTATAAGAGAACGTGAAGGAAAATAGCGGATAAATTGTGCCGACCATCACAAAATATGACAAGACAGCCCAGCCCACATTACTTGGAAAGTTCACTGGGCTTTGAATCCATCGTACCTTAAGCCATGGGTTTGAACTTCGAAGTCACCCCTGAGTGAAGAACCTCCCTCCCGACATGGATCTACCAAACAAAAAAGACTTCCCATCTGCTACAACGTGTAGACAACAATGCGGCGCCGCCCCCACCGTCCCAAACTTGGTAGAGTAGGATTGTTCAGACTGTGATTGATTTTTAAAATATTTTTTATTTATAAATGTATTAAAATAATATTTATTTTATTTTATTTAAAATTTATTTTTGATTTTAGTATATCAAAATCATATAAAAAAAATAAATTTAAAATAAAAAATATTTTTAAAACGTAAAAGGAAACCAGCTCTGAAGCTACTTATCAAACCCCCATGTCCAGTCTGTATGACTTTCATACACAAACACAGCTGTTTTTCTGAAGGATTAAATTATTCTGATTCTCAATCCTTTATTCTCTGTCGACGAAAGGGTTTCTTAAGCCTTTTTTCTTCATATGTGTAATGATGGATTTATTATAGTATTGAATATTGCTTTTTTACATTTCTCCCGGTAATTCATTTCATTGATGTTGTTAAACATTCCGACGCTACCGAATAAGAAAGATAATAAAATTTGTTATAAATCGATAAGAACACAAATACTTAATTTTATTGATTAACATCTCACTTATTAAAAGATTATTATAATTCTTTATATAAAAAAATCTTAAAAAAGCTCATTAATACCAAATTTTCAAATACTCGTTATTATCATTCGAATAAGTGCTTTTCACTCAGAAATATATTAAAATAATTTTTTTTATTTTTAAAAAATTATTTTTAATATTAGTCCATCAAAATAATCTAAAAATATCAACAAAAAAAAACTTAAAGCAAAAAAATAAAAAAATTAATTTTTTTAAAAACATTTTTATTTTTAAAACACAAAAACAAATATATTCTAAATAGAGTAATTGTTGCAAGCTACTAGGGAATAAATAAGGCAGGAGGAGTTGTTTGGAATAAGTGTGTGTATAGACATGAAAACACGAGTAGGGTTAATATCGAATGCATAAATTTTATCAAATAAATAATGGAAACACAGTACCATGC
>Ga0307517_10006687_pt1 | contig 16982 bp, 7 predicted proteins | sample 23_EM_MG_FD_194515 | JGI IMG/M metagenome (GOLD analysis project Ga0307517, IMG submission 194515) | Populus trichocarpa ectomycorrhiza microbial communities from riparian zone in the Pacific Northwest, United States - 23_EM | ecosystem: Host-associated > Plants > Roots > Unclassified | place...
TTATACCCATAAATTTATAATTATTGCAATATCTATTTTATTGGTAATGTTATTGTTTTGGATTTGACTATATTGAAAATATGTAAATAAAAATGCTAAAAATAATTTTATAAATCTATCAATAAGATGATAGATGGATTTGGAATTTGATTGGCGAGGATTAAATGGTTTCCTTTAAGGTGGGAAATTTAGCACTTGATAGAAAATTTAAATAAAAAATAGAGGATATAATTCCTAGCAATAATTTTATTTTCTACATTGTTTTGATTTTTCAAATATGTAAGGGGTGCTTATATACTTTGTTCTATGTTTTTATATTATACTTGTGTGGGTCTTTATTTTTTTTAAGTTTAATAGGGTGAACAATGTGTTGTCCGCTCCAATTCCTTGGAACAAAAGTAGATGAAACATCATCCGTCTTTATAGACGAAACGTCGTCTAGAAATCCCAGAATTTGGCCACTGGTGTTGCTGGAAAAATAAGGTTCTTTTTTAATCCAAAAATCAATTTTCAATCCATTTTGACCCAAAACACCTATGAAACAACCTAGGAACCTTGTGAAACTAATTCATGGTCTTCAAAAATGTAAAAAACAAAAACAACCCAAAACTCTAAATCAACAAGAAACCAAAAGTCTTCCCAAGCTTAGATTTATTTTTTAAAGTGTTTTCAAGGTAAAATAAAACACCTAATCTTAACTCCCTTTATCATATGGAACCTTTTGACACAACAATCAATTATTTTGGTGTCTAAAATCTTTCCCAACAATAACTTTCTTTCTCTAAACCAGAATCTGGCGACCCCCTCTCTCTCCTCCATCCAAAAAGAGACTAAAAAAGAGAAAAATAAAGTTTGATACCAATTTTTTTAAAAAAACAATTACAGGAAATAGTTACCAAGTAGCTTTAAAAGATAGGGAACTAAAATGAACGTTTCAAATAAATTGCAGACTTGCCACCTATTTTATCTACTTTTATTACTTTAGTTCTTTATCTTTTAATTCAACCCTCATTCCTAAAAAATATGCAATTTGGCTCTAATTTAGGCTAAAAGGGCTCAATTATGTATAAGAAAAGTTTGAGGATCAAATTGAAAATTAAAAAAAAACTCACTATTACAATCCATAGTGAGTTGTAAGATGATGAACAATAAAAATGACTATATGTTTCTTCATAACCCCTCCTATTCTATTTATGATGCCACGTTGATCTTTAAAAATATTAACAAAATACTAAAGGGTGTAGCTATGTTTTTCTAAAAAATAGTATTTACTATAATAGTGTTTTGTGTTTGTGTTTTTTTTTTAATTTCACCCCTTCGACAACCTAATTTTTTATTTTTTATTTTAATCATTTAATATTAGATTATTTTGGTAATTGTGCTTCATAATTATTTTTTTATTTTCTTTCTGTTGGGTTATATACCGACCTTATGAATTTAATTTGTTTTTCTCAATTTCAACCTTCAACATTAGATCTGTTAGAAGTTGGATTTGTAATTTTTTTTATTTGATTTATATGAATTCATCTTAATCTTATGACTTAAGTTGTGAGTTTAATAGATTAACCAGGGTTGAATCGAGTTTTTTTTGTTGCCTTTTCTAATTGTGTTTTTTTTTTCTTCAATTTCATCCCTCAATATTGGGTTGATTGAAAATTGAGCTTCATGTGTTTTTTTTTTGCTTTCTATAAGATTATCTCAATTTTATATCGCGGGTTTAGTAGGTTGAGCCGAGTTGAGTCTATTTATTTTTTTAGGGTCCTTTTTTTAATTGAGATTCATAATTTTTTTTAGTTTTTCTATTGAATTATCTTGATTTCATGACCCAAGTCGTGAGTTTGACAAATTAACTTGGGTTAACTCAGTTTATTTTTTTGTTCCTTTTTTTTTTCAATTTTGCCCTACAACAACTCACTCTTTTTTTTTTTTAGTTTTTTTTTTAATTTCAGCCTACAATATCAAGTTGTTTGGGAATTGGACTTCATATTTGTTTTTTAATTTGCTTTTGGAGTTATCTTGGTCTCATGAATTTAGTTTTTTTTTTATTTCAACTTTCAACATTAAATTTATTGGAAATAGTGCTTTATAATTTTTTATTTGCTTTTTATAAATTTATCATATTCTCATGACCCAAGTCATAAGTTGAATGGGTTAGCTCGGGTTGACTTGAGTTGTTTTTTTTATCCATTTTTTAATTGATTTTTTTTTTCGATTTCATCCTTCAATATTGAGTTGATTGGAAATTTGACATCATGATTTTTTTAAATTTTTTTATGGAGTTATTCAAATCTAATGAACCCGAGTTACGGGTTTGGTAGGTTACATGGATTAACTCGGGTAGTTTTTTGTCATTTTTTAATTTAATAATTTTTTTTAATTTTACTTTTCAACATTGGATTGGTTAGGAATTAGACTTCATAATTTATTTTAATTTTTTAATATGGTTATCATGGTTTCATAATCTGGATCAAAAATTTAATAGCTTAACTCAGTTCAACTTAATATATTATCGTCTCAATATTTTTAAAAAATATTTTTTATTTGAATAATTTATATTTTTATTTAAAAATTAAAAAAATCACCTAACTAAATGATGATGATCATGATACTATTTCCTTATTATTCTCTCCTCGCACCATCTCTTCATCGCAGCATGTCAGACTTCGCAAAGTCTCTAATTTCATTCAATCCTAGTTATCCATCCAAGAACAGACTTTCTTCATGTTTTTTTACTACGAAGACACCAAAGAACAAGATGTCTAAATCTCAAGACCCACATGACCAGATTCTTCAACAAATGGCAAAACCCAGGCAGGAGTAATTCACCTTATCTTGTGCACACTCTTGGAAAACTAAAAAAGAAACCATGGGGAGTTCTACTTCTCTAAAAAGAAATCCAAAACCTCTAATTTCTTTCATATTCTCTTATCAAACTAAAAAAAAAATTAAAAACCATGGGGCTTTGGCAAACGCGCACTGTTAAATTCAAAATCTTTTGGTTTAAGAAGCCATGGGGTCTGTTGATTAGTTCAAACCAAACAAGTATCACAAAAGGCAAAATTTGAAAGCGAGAGAAGTAAAAAGAAAAGGAGACATGATTATTACATGTTTAGGGAAAGGAAAGAGAGAGGGTGATTGTTGTAGAGGGAGAAAAAAATGAGAGAAGATGTTTAGAGAAAAAGAAGATATGCATAAACGAGTTTGGTTGATTCTTCGCTATAATTTAGTTTTTTTTTTGGTCATATTTTAAAATTTAGTATTAAGTTGGAATGTAAATTACAACTAGATTATTGATTTGTGTTCCGTGAATATTAATTTTTAAAATAATATTAAAAATATATAGAATATTTTAATAGTGTTATTAAACCTAATTAAATGGGTTAATTTTTAAATTTTCACTCAACTCTTTGCCAGATTCAAGTAATATGGGCTTGACAACCATACCAGATCCAAACACAGACCCAAGTGCTTTTAGTTTGGCAACCACGTCAGATCCAAGGTGCCTTGGGCCTGACCGCCACGTCGGACCTAGGCACCTTGGATCTGACATGACCTAGGCACCTGGGTCTGGCAACCATGCCAGACCATGTGTCTTTTTTAAAAAAATATAAGAATTCCTTTATAATTGTTCTAAAAACATATTTATTATGTATTTTCATCTTTGTTTTTCTAACCAAATATATTTATATCTTTTCTATATTTCTTTCTTCTATTTTTGAACTTTAACCACACCCTTAAAATTCATTCAATTTTTTTTTTATCTGTCTCTAATTTTAGTGAAGAAATCATCTACAAAAATACATAAATTAAGATAGTAAAAAAAGATAATAAGTCTTTTACATATAAAGTATTTTCTTTTCCTGAAACATGAAACATAATGTATCAATTCAAAAGTTCAAAAGTTTTTTTTTATGATCATATATTTTAAATTTTCATATATACTAATAGTTATAATGTAGAATAAACTCTAATTGTAACAAACTTTGACAATTAGATCATGCAACAACATCTCAAATTTAAAAAAGCATGAACCCTTTAAAAAATTGTCCAACACTTGGATGAAAACATAAAATTAATATTTTTATCCACAATGCATACAAAAAAGAAAAGTTTATTTTTGAAGATTTGAAATAAATTACTTAGAACTCAATATGTTTTTTTCTATTCTTTCCTCTTCAAATATAACAAATTTATAAAATAAATTGTACAAACAAAAAAGAGTTTGCAGTTAAGTTATATTGTATATAAATGAAAAATTCTACTTGAATGAGACAATGTTTGTTTTTGCAGTCCAATTGTGCTTTTAAAAAAATTTAAATTTTTTGACCCAAATGCTTGGGTCTGACATGGTTTCCAAACCTAGGCACGTGGGTTTAGACCCAAGCGACATGGGGCTGGCAACCATGCCAAACCCAAGGTGCATGGGCAACTATGCTAGACCTGAGATGCTTGGGTTTTGTAACCATGCCAGACCCAAGCGCCATGGGTCTGATAGTCGTGCCAGACCCAAGGTACTTGGATATGACAAACATGCCTGATTTCACAAACAACAAACAAATAGGACAATTGTACACTTTAGTTTCTAGGAGAGAGAAAAGAAAGAAAAAACACAAATAATCGATTACCGGCGGCAATCCAACTATTATCTATCTACACGCACCACACCATGTGAAAGAGGGCACATTTGCACATCCAGTTACATGACAGATGACCAGATTTGACCACCGGGAAGCGTTATACGCACCTTCTTAATGGCGTGGGCGCCGTTCACTTGCTGAGGCTTGAGAAACACGCGCCTGCAACTTTTCAATTAAAAATAACAAATACAATGTAAGAATATTAAAACACCCATATGGTCCTCTTAATTATATAAAATATCCATGTAAAAATACAAAAATACCCCCAAAGGCAAATGCTTTTTTTTTTTGTCTTTTCTGATGCTAAAAGTGTTTTTTGATTGTACTTGGAAATTGAAAAACTTGAATACCCTTGTGGAAGAAAGCCAAAGAAACGTTTATCTGCCCGTGAAAAGATGAGAAATTGAAAATGAAAGTACTATTACAATCCACAGTAAAAGCTCTCTTGATCTACATTGATTTCTCCACACCATTTAGTTTTTTTTATAATTTTTTCAAAATATAGTAGACAAGTAAAAAATAAACCAAACTACATGATGCTAAGCTAAAGGTGGTTTTCCCTTATTATTATTGTCACTTTTTAAAACCTAACTCGACCTGGTGGGTTGACCCGTATCTTGGAACTAAGATTAAATTGAGTTTCAACAAAAATAGAAGATTGATTGACCCTATCACAAACATTGTTTTATTTGTAACCGGATCAGCCTCGTAAATATCTAGTTAAAACACGGTAAAAATTTATTTTTAAAAAAAATTAAAAAATTAAATTAATTTAAATTAATCATAATTAACTTATTTAATCTATTTTAATAAAAAAAACCGCGGGGTTAGGAACTATAATCATTGCAACTGTATAATTAAAAAAAATAATTAAATAAAAATGCAAGTGGATGAGCCTTTTTCAATATTACGGTAAGAATCTGGTGTCCAGTTGTAGTCAATTTTACAGTGGGCGTGAAAATCTGTTGTTCAGTTGGAAAAAAGGAAAAAAACGAGAGAATATTTTGTGTCTATTTTTTTTATTTCTTAGTACAGTGTCGTCAGTTGATAAAATAAGAAAAGGACAAGATAGCTATTGTCAAGGCAGGTAAAGAGACGTGTCATTAGCCGAATGGACAATATTACCCGTAAAACATTAAAAGAGAGAGAGAGAGAGTGGCAAACAAAACTAACCAATCAGAGGAAGGAAGAGCCCTACTTGCGAATAAAAAAAACAAAAAGGAAACAAATTAGGAGTAGCCCTAGAGAGAGAGGAAAGATAAATACCACCACCACCACCAAACACCTTGTTGTTGTTGGGAATCTGATAGGAATTGTATTTTTCTTGCCCTCCTTCTTATCGGAAGAAGCCGTCTCTCTCTTTCTCTCTCTCTCGCTTCACTTGTGTTGTTCTGTTCGAATGGGTGGGAGTCGATGGCTGAGGCCTGAGGTACGTAACTACTGCCAAGAGCTAATTATTTGATTCAGACCTCAGTCTTTTTGTATTGTAGTTAGGCTAGATCTAATCATTCTGTGCCTTGTTGACTTTGTTTTGCTTCTTGTAGCTACAGTGCCTCCTCATCCTCGTGTGTTTTTCATATTGATTGGTGTATTTGTGATGCATGCAGGTGTATCCTCTGTTCGCTGCTGTTGGAGTAGCGGTTGGGATCTGTGGATTTCAGTTGGCCCGTAACATCTGCATCAACCCTGAAGTCAGGTACTCCTCCTCCTCCACTCTATCTATCTCTGTGTGTGTGTGTGTGTGTGATGAATGGTGTGCATTTCCTTGTGTATTTGCTAGCTCCTTTTTTCTGTAGATTAGATTATATTAGATATGGTATATCAGCCTTCAGCTGTTATTTAATTTTGTTGCTGTTTTGTTTTACTAATTATCAGGATTAATATATGTCTGCTTCAACTGCCTCTACATAACCCTAACAGAGTTGTATTCTAATCTATTGTCTTGGAATGTTTTAGGTTTGTGTTTATTATATATTGACTTAAATTAAAAGAAAAATATAATCTTTCATTTTAATTCCTTCCACTTGAGCATGGATTAGCCACCCCTTTCTGTGTAGTGGCATATCTGGGAATTGTTAATTTTCCTTCTCCTCTACCAATCTCGTCTAGTTAGTTATCCGAGAAGGTCAAAAGGAAAACTGTCGAGCACCTGCACGCTTGATGCTTTGTGGCTACCAGCTTTAATGATGACACATGAGAACGTAGCCATGGAGGAATCAAATCTATGGGGAAAAAAAGATTTTTCATGTATTTTTTTCCTTATTTTTTAAGGAAATTTATCAATCAAATAATCTGTTTGTTTATTGTTATTTTAAAACAGGGTAACGAAGCAGAACAGAGCTGCTGGAGTTTTGGACAACTTTTCAGAGGGAGAAAAGTATTCTGAGCATGGTCTAAGGAAACTTGTGCGCAACAGGTCTCCTCAAATCATGCCATCCATCAACAACTTCTTCACAGACCCAAAACTGAACTGAATAATGTGGTCTATGTTGTTGTAGGGTACGCAGTAAAGTCAGCGTATCAGTGTCGCTGTTTGTGATAGAAGTTTATGCTGTGTTTTGAACCTATTGAATGCATGTCTTTGACCCTAAAACAACCTCTGGATGGATTTGCTGTAATAAGCCTGATTAAACCTGAAAGGAATTGGACTGTGGCATCTTTGGAAAATGAGTTGAAGTACCCTTTGTGAATTGATGTTAATGGAAGATAACTTTCTTTTTTTTATCGCCAACGAATTTTCATTCGTGTAAAAGGGTGCTGATTGTTATCTTCCGAATGCCATAAAATCTGATCATTCAGTGTGAAGGGCATTGCAACCCTAGGCCTTTTATTATTTTATTTTGGAATCCCACCGCTGAGCTGAAGGGCAAGGTAACGGAGAAAACAACCGCATCCCTCTATCCCCTTTGATTGCCCCGGAAATAGAAAGGATTCTCGTTGCTTTTTTTAATCTACCCTATGCTTGCTTCACGATTGAAACTTTGAATAATCGGTGAACTGTTTTAAAAGTTCCACCCATTGAAAATAAGCCAAGAGGTCATTGTAGTTTGGAAGTCTGATACCTCATCGGCCCTCTCAAGTCTGATACCGGAGGATGTTTTGTAATTGAAAATTAAAAAGTTTAATACAATCTCTCTCTAGCTTAATTGGATGAAATTAGTCTTGAAATTTTGGTAGATATATAAAATTAAAAGATAAATAACTGAAATATAAGACCCAAATGTAATATATACTTAATTCTAAATTCTTGTAATTTTCATTTTGATCCTAAAAATAAATTTTTGTTATTTTTCAGTTCATGAATGATAGAGTGACTCACCGAAAAATAACAGTAGAGAAAGTATTTGGTTGTAGTGATTCTGATAATCAAATAGACAAGTTTGGTGTCAAAAAGTTATATTTGACAAGAAGTATTTTATGCTAGTGGTTTTTAGTCCTCATCTTGCAGGAAAAAGTAGATTGAGGGTTTGATCGGGGGTTTGGAAATTTTTGTGGTCTTGGTTAGGTTTTTTGGTTTTCAACCAATATTTTTCTACTTTAAGGGCACAAATGGATTTAATGAGGTTTGTGCGGTGTTTCTCAAGTGTTTTTAGATGAAAAATAAGTTGATTGGTCAAAAATTCAAAATTGTTTTTCTACCTAATTTCTGGCTACTTTGACTATCTTAAACCAGGTAAACAGACGCTGCATTGTCTTCCATAACAGAAAACGCGTCATCTGCTTTAATTTTTTTTCAAAAAAATCGGAGGTAGTTAATAAAAAAAAACAAGGCCAAGTTTCCAGGCCCACATACACTTTGCAAGTTACTGGAGGCCCATGTGCTCGATTTGACCCATTTTTTTGTACTCAAAAACAAATTCATTTACTCTTTAGTTTTGAATTGGTTCTTAGATAATATTATAAATTTTTATTTGAATTTTAATATTTTTCTAAATATTATTTATCTTATATGAAAATAATAGTACTAATAATAAATGGTTCATGAAAAATTGATTTAAATTATTTTTTGTTCTTAAAAATTTTAAATAGATTTTGAACATGATTTTATCATTATTATGATATTTTTAGCTTTTAATCATATATAAAATATGGACATACTATTTTGTTATTTGTTGTTAACTTGCTTTAACAATTATAACATTTTTTTTTTAATAGAAACAATGGTTTCAGTTATATACCTTGTGTTTGCTAAGATAAACAACAAATATGTTAATAAGAAAAATTATCTTGATGGAAAAAAATTCAAAATAGGTGTATTTTCAGGTTTAATAACACTGTCAAGGAATTCATTGAGACCTGAATATTTTCTTACATTCAAAAAACTTTTGCCCCCTCTCGCAACGTAATGCGAGCATATAAACTAGTTTTGATCCAAAAAATTTGCGATGGTAATTCATCAAGAAGAAAATTTAAATTGTTTTTGAAACACACAAATATTAGAGGAAGCCACACATGTTGCTCAACTGTTATGGGCTTTTTCACATACTAGCACTTACGTTGTACGTACCAACTATTTTTTTTTAATTTGGTCTTGATTAAATAGATTTTTTATTGATTATTTAATAACTCTTATTTTTTTCATTTGAAGCAAGAAATATACAAAAACAAAACTTCAATTATGATTTCACAAGTAGAAAACAAATTCGTAAGAAATATAGGTATTTTTTAAGACGCGAAATAAATCAAAGGGAAAACTAATGAAAATGACTTTAATAACACCCATATATCTCAAATATAATTTTAATGTACTGATTAGATCAATTTCAAAAGTAGAAAAATACATTTTAAAAAATGATGACAAAATTAACAAAATAAAACTTTAACCAAATCAGGCCCGCAAACAAGACATAAAGAAAAAAACAAGAAGAAAATATACAAGGAAACATATTTAAACAACAAAAACAAAAAGGATATAATCTAATTTTTACAGCTTAACTCTTACCAACCGATGCGAGCCCTAATTATAAAAATCTTGAAACCCATAACAAAATAGATAAATAACCCTAGAAAACTGAAATTCAAGTTTGGATAAAAACCTTGACACACATGGATAACCATGTATCTAAGAATAAAAAATAATAGAAAAAAACTTGAACATGTTATTTATAGCGAAACAAGAACTCAAAATATACGAGGATATCATGAGGTCGATTATATCTTAATAAGTTAGATGTTAATCTTTATTATAATAAACGTGATTTTACACTAAGACCCCGTTTGTTTCACGGAAAATGGTTTTTCTGAAAATCACTTTTCAAACTTTCCCGTGTTTGTTTGTCATTACAAAAATTAGTCAACAGAAAACACTTTCCAGTCAAAGAAAAATTTGGCTTGGTTTGCAGGAAAGTATTTTCCTTTTATTTTGAGCGAAAAACACTTTTCAGAAGTTGTAAAAAATTTAGAAATATCATATTATTTGCTGATTATATCAAATTTGATCATCAAACTTTTGATTGCTATATATTTTATTTTGCATCTTTTTTTTTAATTTTATCCCTTATAATTTGATTTAATTTGATTTTTATATTAACTTTGGTTTTTATTTTCATGATTGTTATTTACTTTTCTTTTAATATTTTTTTAATTGAATTTTTTTATCTATCAAATTTGGTTCTCCTTCTTTTGATTGTTACTTATTTTATTTGAAATAATTTATGAAATTATAATTATTATTATTTTAATTTCATCATCTTTTAATTTTTTTATCTGTTAAATTTGATCTTCATTATTTTGATTGTCATTTTTTTTATTTGAGATAATATGTGAAATTAGATTTTTTTTTCAATTTCATTCTCATTCAACTTTTTAAAATTGTAAGATTTGTTCCTCATTATTTTAATAAACTTGAAAAAAAAAATATTAATAAGTTATTTTATAGCTCATTTTCCATGACATAACTAAACACTGGAAAGTGTTTTCCAATTTATTTTTCATGATACTACCATATATTGAAAAATAATTCACTTTTCAAGAATTCATTTTAAAAAAAAACTACTTTAAAAAAAAAAACTATTTTCCAGCAAACAAATAAGGCCTGAAAAAAATACAAATTATTCAATAAATAAAAAGCTGCTGAAATTTGACAGCCATGCAAAACATATATAGTAGTCGTAAATAAGCTTCACATTTGATTTTAAGAGGGCTGGTTTGGAAAAAATATTTCTTGTCTTTGTTGATATATGTTTTGAAGATAGTGTTCAATGAATTGGAATGCAACAATTTGGGCGTCAATTTTTCAGCTAAATAACATGTTTATTTTGTTTTTGATCTCTAAAAACAAGGTGACCAATCAGAGCAGTGCTCCTGCAGTTTTGGAAAACATTAACGAGGAAGAAGTGCTATAAAGCATGTTCTAAGGAAATTGGTATGCGATAGCTCCCCCGAAGCTATGTCATCCATCTTCTTCTCCAGACACAGAACGAGACTGAAAAATTTCAGTAACCTAGAAAATTTCATGCAACGTTTGTTTACAATAAAGCATCAACATGGCCAAAAAATACAGTACAACGTTGAGTGTCGAAAGGGACCTCAAAAGACTAATACTACAAACATCTCACGGTGCCATATTCAGACTGAAATCTCCTATTCTCGATGTGAAAGGAGGAAAATGCATCAATGGTCTGACAGTAACCTCCAAGGTTATCCAAGTTGAGATAATTTGATATATTCCAACACTTCCATATACGTTGACCCCAATAAACAGCAAACTGAGGAACAGATGACGTGCTACATTGGGGAGTCTTTCAATAACTCTGTCGAGTGGTAGAGAATCAGGGAGGAAAATGCTCAACATCCATTGAAGGAAAACTAGATTCTGATCTCATTCCACGAAGCATATTCTTTGCCATTTCCTTCTCCTGCAACCATGAACGGAAAGACCAAAAAGAAACTTAATCCACATGTTTGTACTTTTTTACATTAGAAGATCTCTTAATTGAAGATTATAAAAGAAAAGATACAGAAAACGTACTGGGCCAGTGTAATCCAGAAGACGGGTGCAATACACCTCTGCTTCTTCTAATCTCTTATGAGTTCTGCAGTGTTGGGCAAGAAAGAGCAAGGCTTCAACCATGTTTGGTCCTTCCCTCTCTTCATCTTCCATCCTATCCAAGTCCTTTTTGTAGTAAAATGCTGCCTCTTCTGGACGCCCAAGCTCAAAGTGCAGTTTTGCTAACTGATGCAGGGCTATCGCTTCCTTGTCATTACAATTTGCAGCCCTTCTGTAACACTTGATTGCATCCTCAAGCAAATGAAGCTGATCAGTTTCATAGCACTGGGCCATGGCAATCCACAATCGAGAATCACTTGGCTGCAAGAACACCGACTTCTTAAAATAGTGTAGTGCATAGAAGGGCATCCCCATCATCTCATAAGCTTGTCCTAACCCATACCAAGCTCGATAATCACAAGGATTGATATCCACAGCCCGTCGATAAGCATCAACAGCAGCAGGAGTGTTTTTCATTTCAACATACTCATGACCCATAAGTGTCCAAGCAGACAAATATTTTTTGTCCAGCTTGAGTGCCCTCCTAAAATACATAACAGACTTCTCATGCTGGCCCTTTAAACTGTAATAATTTCCAATGATGCAGCAAGATTCAGGCCTGTATTTATCAGTCATAAATACCCTGTGGGCAAGGTAACTAAGAGCAGAGAAACACTCCTTTGCATAGAGGACATTGGAATACATATCCATGTCTTCCACTCGATAGGGGTCATTTCTCAAAAGTTCTTCAAATATTACCTCGACTTGATCAAATTCCCTCAAACAATATTGAGCTTTGGCAATCTGAGCCTGTATGTAATTACTAAAACTGAATGTACCTTGAAGATATTCATATTTGGCAAGGGATTCATTGTGCATCCGGAGCTCTTGGTAAGCACTGGCAAGAAAGAAGTCCTTCATCCAATGGTTGCTTAGGTTAAGGCTGTTCAGCATCTCAATTGTGGTACATAAAGACTGCAGCTCTGTCCAGGCATTCCAGTTCCAAGGGTAGCTATTCACAGACTCCACAAGGACTGTCCGAGCAAGATTTTGATTGCCTCTGTTTTTAAGCACAAGACCATATAAGTATAACCCAAAGGGATCAATTGTGCCATTCTTGCGAAGAGTTGACAACTCCCTCTCCAGAGAAACCAGCTCACGGTTAACAGCATCACTCTTACCAAGGGGCCCCTCAAGTTCTATCATCTCTTCTTCTTTCCTCTTTTCTCCAGCCTTCAAAACCAACAATGAAGGTGAAAAACAGACCCTTAAATTCTTTAGAACTTTATAAGATGAAATATACTTGACAACAGTTTGACGTCATGTGAATTATGATACTGGATAAATGCCCAACAAACGTGCATGAACTCTTTCAAGAACTCCAGGTACCGTTGATGGGACTCTGAAGATAAATACAAGTCTAAATCTCCATCTTTAGAGGAGTTTACAGCTACTTGCAACCTCTGAGACAGACAAAAGGGTTAACTTTGATTCAAAGCCATCCATGTTGAAGACTTCCTTTTTCATCTTCTTTTAAAATAGAGTTGATGTGGAATATGGGTGGTCATGATAGAAGTTCATCACATTTCTGCTTCAGTTCACTTGTTTAATATTTTCTAAATTAAACAATTAGAATATCGAAAGAGAGAAAAAAAACAGAGACATAAAATCTTGTTTCAAAATCAAAGCAAGAAAACTTCACAAAAAGAAAAAAACCAGCTAAAACCCGTAAGATACAAAAATCAAGGACTTGAATACAAATCCACGTCAAAATTGTTTTCCCTCCGCAGCTGGGGCTTCTTTCACCACCAAGTCCAACACTTAGCTTAATCTCAGTACTTTGTTGAGAAAAAACATAAATAGTCCGAATTAGTCACTGAAAACATCACATCATACTCTCTCCACCAAAATCACGCAGGAAATTCTCAAAACAGTAGCTTTATACTAATTAAGGTATAGAATAATTCTATAAAGTGAAATAGACACGTAAGAATGAAAAGCAGAACATAGTTCCTAAAAATCATGTCTCAATCATAATTGCAACAAAACAAGAATAAGGAAAAATGGAGATATGAACGCACCAGATAAAGAGCATAACAGCGCAAGAAAACTGATTTCTTTGCATTTTGATCGCGAAGCACATGAGCAGCCCTTTTATACTCTCGACAGTCAAAGTAGGACTTAGCCAGAAGGTAGAAGTCACCATCTATGACCTCATCTTCCTCCAATACAGGAGTGGACACATAAGACATGCCAGTAACAGGCGTAGAGGTAATGTCATTGGTTCGGAATCTTCGACGAATGCTAGAACTTCCACGCTGGAATCTGGTGTTTGTAGGAGTGAACTTTGCAGGGTCTTGCTCGATTCCTACCAGCTGCTCCCCTGCCCTAGAATAAAAACACGGGCAGACATAAATACAAAGCCAAATCGGAAACAACAACAACATAAAAGCAAAATGGAAAAGGGGTTTTCTTTTTGTTTTTGTATAATTAGGGTTTTGGAGAGGAGAAAAGTAGAGGTTACCATTTGGAAGCAGAGTAAAGGCAGCGATCGCTTAGTTGGCGAAGGGCAATGCGAAGCTCGCTCCGGCAAGTCTCTTTCGAGTTCATCGATCTCTGATCTATTTTTGAACTAAAAATGACTTTCCATATCGCTGATGCTGATTTCAAATTGAGAGGTTTTTGGAGGTTTTATTTTTTATTTTATTTTTAAGGAGACTCAACTCCATAGATGATGATTGGGTCAGTTCTTTCAAGGCCTCCTAGTAATAAACATTATATTGTTGTTGGAGGAGACAACAATCATGTCAGCCCAGCCCATTATGAGACTAATGTTTTCTTCTTCTTTTTTAATTTTGAAACTAGAATCAAAACTTGTGGCCGTTTTCCAGGAAATTAGTTTTTTTTTAATTAAATTTTATGAAAAGTCGATTATTTGGAAATATTATTAAAAATGAATTGAAAATATTTTTTATTGTTTGAATATGTCATGAAAAATAAATTGAAAAATCACTTTTTAATAATTTAATATTTTTAAAGTTGTCTAAAAAGCGATGACCAAATATGACAGATGAAGAAGTTGAAGGATGATGAGATTGAGAAAAAAAATTTATTTTATAAATTATTTCAAATAAAATAAATAATAATTAAAAAAACAGGGGCCAAATTTAAAAAAAATAAAAATTAAAAAGCTATTTAGAAAACTTAAAAGGTCAAACATGAAAATCTAGGAAGAGAGAGAAAAGAAAAGAAAAAATAAAAAGAAAAGGTTGTCATCGTCAAATTAAAAAATCAGTACGCCACACACGTTATCTAGGGAAGGAGGGAGGGGCTACCAAGAAGATTCTAATTACATCAAGGAAGGTCGTCTTTAAACACTATAAGCGGACTCACATGCCGCTTAAATATAATGGCGCATCCAATGCACATGTCAACTTCTTTTTATTTTTATATTATATTTTATATTTATCAAAATATCAAATTGTCCCCCAATCAACTTTATTATTATAAAAAATATATAAAAATACAAAAAAGCCCATAAAACCCTAGTTTAATAAATTTTGATTTTAAAGATAATTTAGTCATTTCACTTTATTTTTTTGTTAAAGATCCAAAAAGTGCTTCCTGGAGTTGAGAGAAAGATAAAACTTTTTTTTGGAAAGGCTTAAGTTTTTTTCTTTAATTATAAATCACTTTCAATTGACCAACTTTTTAAAAGTTAAATAACATGAGAAAATTTAGAAAGTAATTTTGAAAAAAGTTTGGAAAGTTAACCATCTTTTATTTTCCTTATTTTCAATTAGTCATTTCTTAGTATTCACTAGTTCCACCATTTTTTTGCATTTCTTTTTCTTTTGTATAGGTATTAATGGAAATGTACACACACACACATATATAATAGTTTATAGGTGAGCACTACGTTGCGAGTAAGATTAATTTTTTTAAAAATTTAACAAAAAATATTCAGGTTGTAGAGAACTATTTGGTATTCTATTAAACCGGGCCCAACAGATTAATCTTGAAACCTCCTGATTTGACTTCTTGCCTAGTCTAAATTTAAAATTCAACTATATGAAAATTGTCTCAATAAGATCCAATCAATTTGGTCAGTCTAAAAGCATCCTAAACAACCGACAAAAAAAATTAAGGATAAAATTGAGAAAAAAATGATAAAAGTGACATAAAAAATTTACTGACCCAACTTCATGCTTAGCTAATAGGTTTAAAATTAAATTATATAGGAGTTGCTCTGATATGACAGTTAATTTGGCCGGTTTAAAAGCAACCTAGTCGATTAATAAAAAATATTATGAGAAAAAAATTAAGAAGAAATGATGAAATTAACAGGAAAAAACTAATGCGGACCTCTGGATCACATAATCAAGCAATCCCCAATAAAGTTCAAATACAATCCTGAAAGTCAAAAATTAGGCATGATAGAACTCCGACCCATATATAACCTTGTACCTAAGAACCAAATGTATTGAAATAAACTTGGACCCAAAGATAAATATGTACTTAACAATCTGAAGTATACGAATGACACAATGAAACCAGTTAATCTTCGATAAGTTGGATGTATGATTTTTGTCCCTGCAAAGAAATGATATTTTACCACAAATAATAAAAAGAAAGAAACTCACATTTATTATCACCAAGATGCTAAAATTTGCAACTCCAAAAACATTATATAGTCTCCTTTAAATAACTTTAATGGACATCTTTTGAGTTACAAGTTAATGGCCCAAACTAGGAATCAATTAACAAAATTCTAATGGTGAAATAAACCCTATACAATATCTAATGGGTCAGAACAGACCCAAATTAAAAATAATTGTTCAACATCAAATAAGTGAAATAGGATGATAAAAACAAAGTTTTCATGTTATAATTTTTCCATGTAGTCGAAATCTCTAAGCTCTTCTGGGTGGTGTTTTGACCGAAACATTTAGAGTGTGTTTGGTATTGCGGTAGCTGTTGTGGTTGTGGTTTGAAAAAAGTTGTTTTATAAAAAGTACTTTTAGTTGAGGTTGGTTTGAAAAAATATATGTTTGGTTAAAACTGTGGTTGAAATTGAGGTTGAACAAAAAGTAGTTTAATGTGTTTGGTTAAGAATGCTTTTGAAATTGAGGTTATAAAATAATTTAAAAATATATATATTAATATTTATGGTTTTTAATTTAAATATTGTAGATTTAACTATTGCTATTATATCATGAAATAAATCATACTTTATATATATAAAAAATTATTGTTCCATTAAACTATCTACAATTCCATTACATACAAAATTCATCCGACAAGAACTACAGTTTCCATGATTCTTTGAGCGTGCAATAAAATTAGGTAAAATATTA
>Ga0307517_10006688_pt1 | contig 16982 bp, 6 predicted proteins | sample 23_EM_MG_FD_194515 | JGI IMG/M metagenome (GOLD analysis project Ga0307517, IMG submission 194515) | Populus trichocarpa ectomycorrhiza microbial communities from riparian zone in the Pacific Northwest, United States - 23_EM | ecosystem: Host-associated > Plants > Roots > Unclassified | place...
AACATATTGGATTGGCTTGGGTCAACTCGGGTTAACATGTCAAATCCGTGATCCAGGTTATGAGACTATGATAACCTCATAGAAAACAAATCAAAATAAATTATAAAGCCTAATTTTCAATCAACTCAATGTTGAATGATGAAATTGAAAGAAAAAAACAATTAAGGAAAGATCAAAAAAAGCAACCCGAGTTAACCTGTGAAACTCGCGACTCGGTTATAAGATCGAGATAGCCTCATAGAAAGAAAATCAGAACAAATTATAAAGTTTAATTCTCAATCAGTCCAATGTTGAATAATAAAACTAAAAAAAGAAATCAATTAAAAAAATAACATAAAAAATAACACAAGTCATTCCACCAAACCCATGATCCGAGTCATAAGACCGAGTAACCTCATAGCAAGAAAGAAAGAAAGAAAAAACTATTTGATTTAACCCGAATTAACTTGTTAAATCCACGATGTTGATCATGAGACTGAGATAACCTTATAAAGAGCAAATAAAAATAAATTATGAAACTTAATTCTTTATTGATCATGTCGGCCCCAATGTTGAACAATGAAATTTGTAAAAAATTGAATAAAAAAAATGATACAAAAAATGAGCAAAGTCAATATAGATTAACTTGTTAAGCACTATTCTCAAGTCATAAGATTAAGATAACCTTATAAAAAATCAAAACAAAATAAATCATGAAGCCTAATTCTCAATAAAACACGATATTAAATGATGAAATTAGGGGGGAAAGTCAATTACAAAAATCGAGTCAACTGGATTAATCTGTCAAACCTGCAACTCTGATCATAAGACGAGGGCAGCTTAATAAAAAATAAATCTAATGTTGAAGGATATAAGACTGAGATAACCTTTTAGAAAGAAAAAAAAATGACTTGATTTAACCAAAATACCAAAACCTGTAACCTTGATCATGAGACCAATATATCCTTATAGAAAACAAATCCAAACAGATTATGAAGTTCAATCCCCAACCAATCCAATATTGAATGATAAAATTGGGGAAAATCTCAAATACAAAAACACAAAAAACAACTCAAGTCAACTCGGGTTAACCTGTTAAACACTATTCTTGGGTCATGAGACCGAATTAACCTAATATAAAGCAAATAAAACAAATCATGAAGTCTAATTCTTAGTTAACTCAATATTAAAGGATGAAATTCAAAAAGAAATTAAGAAAAAAACCCTAACCAACTAGGTTAACCTGTCAAACTCATGTTCCATATCACGAAAGTTAGATAACATAATAAAAAAACAAATATAATATCAAAGGATAAAATTAAAAAAAAAACATGAATTAAAAAATCATAAAAAAGGTAAATATGTTTTTTAGAGCCCACCAAAACATGATGGAAAATATTATTCATTACTAGAGTAATTTTCTCTTCATATGTTTTAGTGTATTACTTTTTCTTTTTAGTGTATTGTTAATAATAATAACAAAAAAATTAAATTTATTTGTAGATTGCTATATATGTCTTTTGAGATGTTCATAAAACTAGGAATAAGGTAGATTACTCGATAAAAACTTAGGATGTGTTTGAGATTATGATAATAGTTGTGATTTAAAGTATTTTTAGTTTAGAAATGTATCAAAATAATATTTTTTTATTTTTTAAAAAATATTTTTGATATTAGCACATCAAAATAATTTAAAAACATATAAAAAATAATTTTTAATAAAAAAATTAAAATTTAAAATAACGAGATTTGCATAATCTTTTGTAAACAATATCTTAATATATTGTAATTTGAGTAATGCTTGCTAGTGTTTCCGGTAAAACTATCCTTTTTTTCCGTAAAAAAAAAAAGAATTCTTAAAATATATAAGCAACAATATTTACAAACTTTAACCAATTTTTTTTTTAAAAAAAATAGAGAAAAAAACTTTATTCGAAAATCGACCTTTTATTTTAGAACAAAGAAAGGGCAAAAAGGTAAGAACGTGCTTCAAATGAAAAAACAGTGTGCGCCTCCTTCCCTTCACAAAAACCCTAAATAAGTCGAGGGAGCTCAAGATGATAGTCACAAGTGAGAGAGAGAGATGGAAGAGGGAGACGACTACAAGTTTCTGTAAATAAAGGAGGCCGTTTCTGCTGTTAACTAGCAAAAGGAAATCTAATCGGCGTCGTTCTCGAGTTCGGGTACGGTATTTTTTTTTTAAACTCTCCTGTTTCAGCTTTTATTTTTTATCGATTTTAAAAAATACTGATTTTTGAGTGGCGATGATGATAAAAAAGGCCGGACTTACGGCTGCTACCAGAAAACTAATTAATTTTTCGTGGTCGGTAGTAGATTGATGAACTTCTCATATAAAGGTGTCTGTTCTGAGCCACTCTCTTATATATGCATACGCGTGTGTATTTAATTTTTACAAATTTTTATATTTTTAGGAATTTTTTGCACGTTATTTTTGCACAGTGAAAATAGTTGATGAATCGTATCCGAAACCTGGAATTCGGCTGAATATTTTCTTGGAAAGTGTGGGAAATCTGCCTAGTGTTAGGTCATCTGGAGATATAATTAAGCTTTCTCGTGCCGTGGTATACATATGACCTTATGTAGTATAATAATACTCCAACGTTGTTTTGTTCATCTGTATGAGAATTACATATGGTATCTTTTATCGCAAGTTGTTTTTCTCTCTCGAGAACATTTGATTAAATTGGCATGCGGGGAAGGAGATGAGGATTTTTACTTGTTTCTTTGTAATTCTCTTGTTTCACGGTGATTTGTGATATTATCAACCTTCAATGATTCAACAACTGGCTTAAGATGCTTATCTATGACATTTGAGATGTGGGTTCTTTGTGATTTCTTCTTTCGAGGCTGACATTGTTTATTAAATCATCCTCTCTAATAGCTAAGTGAACCTGCAGAGATCTGACTTTGGGATTTCAAGTGCTGTGATAAATTATATGTTTGGTCTGCTGAAGAATATTTCCTGGAATTTGTTTCTAGGGAATCGAAACTGGGATTTCAAGTGCTGTGATATATTATCAATGTTCTTCTATATTTCGCCCAAGGGACCACAACTTGAAGTTTATAGCAGGCCTGAGAAAGTTTATACCAGGCTTCTGGATTAAGCAGTTCAACAGCTAAACAGCTACTGGTTTATGTGCTGGCATTGTTTAATGCATTGTGCATGTATTCTCATCAATGTAGATTAGGATTCCCAAATTTAGGATTCTAACACTGTACTGAGCTGTATGTATATGTAAATAGCTAGGTATATTTACCATCATTACGTAACTTGACTAGGGTTTGTAGTGCTGGGTGGAGCTACTCCGACTCTGAGCCAGTAAAGTGTTTTGTTTTTTGGCATAAACAACTCACCAAAATTAGCACCTACCTTCATCCTCATGAAAATGTTGCATTTTTTATCACTTATTTTTCTTCTGCCTTCGATGTTTGATTGATGTGTGTTTATATTGCTCGCTGCTATCCGCTTCAATGACTTCGCTTGTGACAACTTCAAAGATTTCTGTTGAGATGCTGGTGAAAACTTTCACTGTTATAAATAAAGAAATGAAGATTTTTTTTAAAAAAATAATAATGATTAGAATGGGTATAATTGATGAGTTGAAATTATGTTATAGTAACCAGGTTAAAATTTATTTATTTTTTATTTAAAATTAATATTTTTAAATCGTTTGGATACGAAAGTCGATGTCATGGATAATAATAATGTTAATAATGTAAAAATAGATTTATTTGATAAATATTTTGACTTAACGAATTGTAGATTATATTCTTGCAAACATAAAAGAAAGAAACAGTATCAAACACTAATATTAACATTGGGGAAGAATAAGATAGCTTCTTATCACTTGTTAATGGAATTAGTAGATCTATAGTTTAATTACTTAAAAGATAGCTTATAGCTTATAGATAATTATTGAGTTTCTATAAAGATCAAGTACCAAATGAACAAATGTTGGATTCTGAAACTTTGGGGTCATTTAATGACTAGGAACTAAAAAATCAAATGAATGGATGCATGTTTAGTTTTGTAAAGGATTAGTGTTTCTTTATTTCACAAGTATTTAGTATATTATTTGATGGGCTGAAGTCCAAGTCCAAAGTTAAAAAAAGTAATAAATAAAAAGAAAAATAAAGTTGAGTTAAAGACCAACCAACAATAGTAAAAAGAAGAAAAATGGTTAGTGACCAAATCAAGGTATGAAAGAGAAAAAAATAGAAAAAAAAGAGAAAGAAATACTAGGCCACTGAAGCATTGCAATAGCTTTGATAAGACTGCATACCATACAATATAAAAATCTTAACGAGATGAATTTAACAATATCAAGAAAAGTTGTCATTGAAACTAGAACAGAGTCATACACATTGCCGCAAGGTGATAGACCTTTTCCACACACTAAGGTGTGTAATGCATGCGTCAACTATCTTTCCCTTCCCTTTCTCTACTCCAGTCCTTAGTTCTTTAATAAATTTTCAATTTAGTCCTCATATTTGTTTGACCAAATAACTTACAAGAGAGAATGGAAAAGGAAAAGAAAAAAAATTATCCTACACATTCTCTAACAACCCAAATATTTGGTACACACCTGCTTTGTTAAAGCAGTATCGCTCGACCACCCATTAGTATTACGCGACACATGCCTGATTCTTCATTACAAAAAATATGGAAGTTATAGGTGCTTGGCCTTGTCAGTACGACATTGCCATGCAACTATTTGGTGTTATGAGATGCACTCCTAGTTTTACGTTGCTTGAATAATTAATGAGGATGCCTACAAGTCTCACCAACAACGCAATAAGACACAACAACCAATGACTTTGTTTACAGGTTACCTACCCAGTAAGGGTAATTATTCTCCATGATTACTCCCAAGTGATATGCTTGTAACTTTACGCTCCACGAGGTAATTCCATGTGACTGAGGTGTATAAATACCTTAGATCACTAAGTAATCATAGACAACTAAACACAAAAAATGATAATCACAACATTCACTCTTCTACGCAACTTGTTCTCATCCTCTTTGTTGTACATTATTTTCCTCTTGTGAATTACTAATTTAAATATCGGAGAGTCCCTTATCTTAATATGAGACTTTTTGTGTAGGTGTTCAGTGGCCAACCTAGTTTAACTTAATATAAATTCTTACAAAGCTCATTGCATTAGTTGTGGAAAGGCTCAATTCAATTTGATTTTTATTTTATTTTATTAGTGGTGTCATTTATGAGAATTTAAACAAAAACTAGTTCGTTCTCGTTTTACACATCAAAAGTTCTTTCCATGGATAAAAACTTAGAACACCAAGCCATGTGAGAGTAATTATAATCCCCACCATATGTACAACAACTCCTTCACGTCTCTAATAAATCTTCTTTGAAATGAGTTTGCTTACTAAAGTTGTTCTAGCCATTCAATAACAATTTTGAATGCTACCACTACCTCAATGGATAACACAACAACTAGCTCAACTACATTCACTATTAAATGCACATAAACAACTCTAATTTCTTAAAGAAACATGATAGAATGACATGCAAGAAAGTAGACATGAGAACACTAATACTCTAAACCTCTAAAAAAGCCATTCTCACCATGAAAAACGTTCTCAAACTGAATATTTTGAATCTCACTAACATAGACCTTATAAAAAAAAAACCATGATGTTAGATAAGATCCATACTGAATAAGCTTCTAAGAATGAATATCACCACCACTAAGTAGAACACATATATAAAGAGAACATATATAAAATGTATGAATTATCTTGGAACTTGTAGAAAAAACATTGATGATATAGGTAATCCTTTTGATAACACTTCCTAGATTTGCTCAGGCATGGTACCATAACATAGATCTTAGTTTTATCCTTGACTTGGGCGATCTCTACGCCAAACTCATCTATTGCTTCAACACAAGCATACTAACTAAAAAAATATAAATAATATATTTGTCATAATACAATAAGAAGATGAGAGCATTAGAATATATCTTCAAATGTAGAATGAGAAAATGCTTAGTGTAAAAGGTCTACTCTAACCTATTATCACTAAAGTCTTGGTTAGTAAGGCCTACAACTATTTTATATGAAATGTGTATATTCTTTCTGACCAAACTCTTCTTAAAGTGAAATAGGTAATGAAAAACTATATTCGAGTGGAAAAGGAAAGTGTGACAAGACAAGGACACTCTCGGTTCTAGCAATAAACCCTTAAACTCTGCAAACCCTAAAATAAATTAAAAGATAAATAAATAATAACTCAACTAATTAAAACAGGACTAAAGTCGAATTTTCTAATTTGCTGACAAAATCAAAGCTCAACTTCAAACAAATATCTCTCCCTCGTCTTGATGAATTATAAGGTCTACCATATATCATTAGAAATATATGGATGTCTACTTTCCAATGCAACTAGAATCGCATCAAAATTTATTTTGTATCTCCATCTATAGCCAAAATAATAGCTAAATGTCAAAACTGGCAAATTTGAATCTTCTTATTCCAATCTTTCTGTAATGTATGAAAGCTCTCATACAAGCCTTTCTTGGACATGAATCAAATTAATCAAGACTTGTTCTTTATTATTTGATATCCTCTCAAATTCCACCCTAGCCCATGTATCTTAAAGAAATCCATTAATTGTCTCCTTGAATCTCTTTGCTCTAAGTCTTATAACTGAACACAATGAAACCTCTAATGAGTCTCTTGGTGTTGAAGTTATGATCACATCAACTCTTAACCAACTTTTCTTTTCTTTTCTCTACTTTAATCTATTATTCTTCAATAACTTTCCAATTTGATCCTAAATTTTCTTGATTAAATAACTTGCAAAAGGGGAGGGAAATTAGAGAAAAAAATAATGTTTTATAAGTGATCTAACTACACAAATACCTAATACACACTCGTTTTATCAATACGACATCTTACAACCACCCATTAGTGCTACACAAAACACACCTAATTCTCTTTTACAAAAGTTATGGAAGGTATAGGAGTACTTCTTGTCAATACAGCGCCACCACAAAACTCTTGATGTTACACAATGCACACCTAGTTCTTTATTACATGAATTTTCAGTATATACGCCTACAAGTCTCATAAATTGCATAATAACACGCAATAACTAATAACTTATTTTACAAATTGCCTATGTGACAAATGTAATTATTTTATATGATTACTCTGGCATGGTATGCTTGCAACTTCATACTTTACGAGGTAATTTCATATGATCAGTGTGTATTATGTCAGGTCACTACAAACAACTGAACACAACATATGACATTTATAATATTCACTCTCTTATACACCTCATTTTTGTTCTTGTCCTCTTTGTTGTACATTAATTTCTTTCTATAATTTGATAATTTAAATATCAGAAGGTCACCTATCTTAATATGAGACTTGTTTCGTTAGAGTTTGAAGATCACTCCAATCCAACTTAATGAAAACTTCTACAAAACCGATCACACTGGTTATGGAAAGACCCAATTTAATTTGAGGTTTTTCCTCAACTACATCAAATCTCAAGGTTTACGATCTCTAAAATAGGTTTTCCAATTTGAAATTAGAATCTAGTTTTAACAACCATGATTAATTCAACTAGCAATAATGTCAAGCCATAAAAATCCAGATGTCGACTTATTTTCCTTCATCACAAGTAGGTAAGATACGTGGCTCATGTTACATCGTTGGTCGGGTCGAGATTTTTGTCATATAAAAAAGGATGTGCATGTGTTGCTAGTGTGTTTGAAAAACAATAAGAAAAATCACAACTCGAGTCATAAACCCGAATGGGTCAAATATGCTAGTTTCATTTAATTATATGATAAAAAAAAATTACAAAACTTGATTCCTAGACAATCAAATGCTAAAGGACATAATTGAATTAAAAAAAAAAAGGACAAGAAAAAGTAAATAGGTCTTGACATGTCATGAGGCTAGGATAACTCCAAAAACTAAATAAAACAAATTACGATGTCCAATTCTCAAACCAACAAAATATCAAATGATGAAACAAAAAAATATTCAATCTTAAAAAAATGACCCAAAAATAGATTCTGGTCAACCCGGGCTAATCTATCAAACATACGATCTAAGTCATAAGATTATGATAACCCTATTGAAAGGAAAGCAATGAAAATCATGAAGTCTAATTTTAAAGAAATTCAATGTTAAAGGATGAAATTGAAAAGGAACATAAGTATAAAAAAAGATCTAAAAAAAGGATGATGTCAACCCGGATTAATCTTTCAAACTCGTGACCCAAGTCATGAGGTCATGATCACTTCATAAAAAAAAATCATGAAACTCAATTCTTAACCAATCCAATGATGAAGGATGAAATTAAAAAAAACTTGATTTTAAAAAAGGACCCAATGCAAAAATAAAAATCAAAAGAATGAGGACCAAATTTGAAATAAGAATATAATGACAGGACACCTCTCAATTTTAGCTATATTAATGTGAATCCTAAGGAGAAGAGAGAGAAAAAAGGAGGAGAATAAAAAGTGTCGCTAAAACATCACCACTGCTCCTCACCAACATGTGATGCCTTGCTTTGAATCCCTCGCCATGTCATTCTTAACGCCACTAAGGAAGCCAATGTTCGATCGCTGAAGAAAAATGCACGTGCCACTAGCACATGATGACTTCCTCCACATTGAAACGTGTGATGCAAATGCTAGCCAATATGCCTTACTTGTTGACTTTATCCCACCATATTCATTTTAGTTTTAATTTTGATCCTTTAAGGATTAATTAATTTATATCAACATAATTTTATTTTATTTTTTCAAATCAAGTACTAATCGAGCGCCCAAAGTTTATCTTGATATTGTGAAATCTTAATATCTAGGAAACCAAAACAAACTGCAAAGTCAAGTCTCAAATAAAAACAATGCGAAATGATCAAATTAAAAAAAAAAAATGGAGTAACCCAAAAAAAAGACATGACCTCTTCCCTTTCTCATGCAAATTAATCCTTAATGTTAGCAAAAAAAAAAAAAGGGAGGGGGGGGATGAACATTTTTTGAGCTTCAATTTTAGTACTCAAAGCTCTAATTCTTTTAAATCAATAAAATTAAATTGTATTTTGTCAAACAAAACATTAACTTAGCAATGAAACATTTTCTCAATGTTGTGAGATCCTAATACAAGGGCATAAAAAATAAATTACCAAGACCAATCCTAAATCAACACAATGTTAAATGACCAAATAAAAAAATTAATGGACTAAAATTGAAAAACAAAAACTAAGGGGCCAAAAAAAAAAGCAACCATTGTGCGATTCTAAAATGATTCATCCCGGAAGCTATAATGAATTATTGTATTTTTTTTCTTATAATGTGCACTCAAATTCTTTTTGTGATATCCTAAAAATTAAAAGAAGAGGAAAACCATATTCTTTTTTTATATATAAAAAAATTTCCATTTTTTTTTTCTTTCTATTGAATCTTTTTTACCTTTTTTTTAATAGAACTTTTATCCTTTAATATTTCATTGGTTTTCTTAATTTATTTTTTTATTTTTTTATAAGATTATCATAATCTCAAACAAATAACTCAATATTTGGCCAACGCTCCATTTTGTCACCGCTTATTTGTAGAATTATATTATTAAATAAAAAATAATTAAAAAAACAAAGTTGTTAAATCTAATAGAGTCCATGATTTGGGTTACAAGTTTAATGAATTAAGTTACAAAACTAAAGTAAATCCAATATATAATTATCTTAATATTAAAATAAAAACATCATCTTGAAATTTTTTAAAAGTCAAACCATGTTTTTCACCGGTCGTTCAGATTGCTTTTGAACCCATCAAATCAACAAAATCACATTAACACAATTTCTACTTAAATTAATTTTAATTCCGAACTAGAAAATAAAAATTTAAAGTTTTACTCGTTTAGTATAGTACTAAAATGATACCTAATCTCATCCTAGACATTTCTTTTCACGTTCAAGAAATTTTTAATCCAACCCAGAGCGGGGCTCAAGCACGGAAACTAGTATAGTACTAAAATGATACCTAATCTCATCATCTTGGTTTCAAAGAAAGATATAGCAGCAGCAATTCTCTCTTTAATTTACCTGTTTTTGATTGATATTGGACAATCGGTCAAGAATTGTCCACGAATAGATAAAACTGTCAGAGGTGCTTAAAGCCATGGAGACAAGCTGCTCAGCTCTTGGTGGATAAATTCGTTTGTATTATAACCTTAAGATGGTTCTATAAACATCAGGATACGCAAACTGATAAAAAAAGCTTATGGGAGGATGCAAAAAAGTAAAGGAAACTTGTACGCACAGTCAAAGGAAGCTAGCTGATGCAATAACAAAGGAAAATAATCACAACGCATCCAGAGATTGGTGAAAATTGTCAGCTAGATATTCATTTTGCAGTCAAGAGAGGAAGACACAGTGATCAACTTCGGCTATTCGTTGCACAAAATTACCCCTAAATCATTGCTCATCACAAGCAGAATTCTTGAATGAAAGAACGAACCTGCTGTATAAACGAATGTGACAAGTAGCACAATATATCTGTCCGCCACCCCGAAACAGGCATCAGATGATCCTATGTTAAATACATGGTCTTTTCACATGGGAGAAAAAAGCATGTCTTATGGCTGCCTTTTCCTTCTCTGTAATGTACAATGTACCAGAAACAGTGCAGCTGTTTTGGAAGAGATCTAAACATCTGTACATGCCATTGCAATGTGAATTTTGTCTCTCCCAGATGACTGCACAATTGCAACATGAACTTTACCTTTCCACAGATGAGCACTAACAAAGCCTTGTGTTTTTGAAGATCATGGTGAGCTGCCAACTAATTAGGTGCAGGAGGAGCATGCTCAATAGGTTGGTCTGGTATGCCAACCTCACCAGCAGCAACACCAGCATTCCTGCGTTGCCTTTCACGAAAATAAAGAACCGTAAGAAGACAGACAAATAGAGTAAGTATTGTTGCATTCCCTTCTTCCAGGATAACATTCTCCACCCATGCTTCGATTTTTGGATAGAATTCAGGCAATGAATCAATCATGTGTACCTAAAACAGAGACAAAGAACAACTGGATCTGTTAGTGGAAGTATTATAAAACAATTCTGAAACACAACCCTAAATACCAAACGAATTATGTTTGACTACAGGTATCATCTTTCCCCCATGCCCTCCTACAGAAAGCATTATCTGCAAGTTTCACATTCATTGGATATGAGCTGTGATACATTCAATGTCTTCCCTAAATGTTTTGCCTGATTTTCATTTTAGCCCTCCAAAAAGTATATTTTAGCTTTAGAATCCTCACAGTGACCTAACTCCCCCCTCCCCAACCACAGAGGGGGGGGCGCATAGATTCACAGAATCAACTGCACTATAAAGGAAGTCACATGAATCCCATTATACATCAAAAGGAACTTGCACCCTAAAACAGATTAAGAAATTGAGGGTCCAAAAAAGTTCCAATTTTAGCATATTTAAAAATTAAAGGTCCCCAAAATTCCAATTGTAGCACATTTATTGGTGGAAAAACAAGGAGGAATAATATTTTGTATCATTTCCTATACTACTTGCAAGAAAGAAACTAAACAAGAGAGAAACAATCTTGCACCAAAGTTTAGATAGAACGGAAATTAAAAGATTTCAGTTTCTTATTCTCCTCATTATATTTTTTTGGTAAACTCACTAAAGATTTATTCTGTTGTCCAGGACACAATAAAAAAAAATTATTTTCTCCCTCATCCAATTGCTCAGCAAACCAAGAGCAAAAAAAATTTCCCATTATAAACTGACTGCATTGGTGGGGTGAACTTTGCATGAGATAAAAGACAATTTCTAGCAAGAAGGATCACCAACAGAAGGCAAAAGTTTTCACCAGATGTTGTAGGAATTTGAGAAACTAAGAGGAAGAAAACAAAAGAACATCTATCCTTGTGATAATATGATTATTGCATCAACATTCTAATTTTCTGCTACAGAAAACCCCCAGAGACCCAAGGGATGGTAAGCTTCTGATCAGCAACAAAAAAAACATGCTATTTGAAGCAGTAAACTACATGATTTGAATAATTGAAATAAAATGCATATCGAGTCCTAAATATTCATTCAACTTTTCAGAGAAGTTTTAGCAAGTTAGGACTGAGACTTTCCAGTGGTTATAAACTCGAAACATCAAAACAAGCACTGGGTGACACAATTAACAGGGAAATAGTGGAATATGACCGGCTCATGTATACAAAGAAATTCTGATCAATTGATTTTTTTATCCAATTTATAGAGTTGAATTCTGATAAATTGATAGAAGCTGATGTCTAATTTGCACCATCATCTAATTTTCACATCTATGCTTATAGAAGACAGCATGAAAAGCAGATAAATAAACTAACCATGACACTGTCTGCGTAGTTCTTTCTTATCCACAAGCTTGTGAGGGCCAGTGTGACAGGTAACTTTGCTGCAGAATCGATCTCTAGAGCTTGGTCATAGTATCGCTTGGCAAGATGAAGGTCAAATGGAAGTCCTTTACCATGCTCATGCATGTAACCAAGATTGAACATAGCTTGTGCATTAGATTGAGATTTGGCATGCATGTAAGCCTCTGCTGCTCGTTCATAATCCCTCACAGTGCCCTAAAAAAAGGAGAAAAGAGTTTGGGAAATTTATAGGATGAAAAAACAATTCAGAAACTGAACAAAAAAGCACCAAAAGGCATCAAAATTGTGAAAGACATCACATACCCGACCATAGTAATATGCATCACCAATCAGCAAAGCAGCATGTTCATTACCCTGCTCTGAAGCTTCCCACCACAAAGAATGAGCCCGCTGGTGTCTTTCTGAATCTGTACAAAATCCAGATTCTCCCAAGCACATGCTATGCTCTGCATATTTGTCAAGAATCCATGCAGCATTACTTTGTGCAATCTCATAGCCCAGCTCAGCCATCCTTGAATACAACAAGGATGCTTTGCCTACATTGCCTTTTAGGTATGATTCCAATGCCCATCTAGACAAGGAGTTCCATGGGCCTCGTTCTGCTACTAGTTTGTATAATCCAATAGCCTGAACAAAGTAAAGCTCTCTAGTAAACGAATGGGATACAGATGTTGATACATTTTAAAACTGTTTGCAAACATACACCAATCACTAGAAGTGCAGGGTCAAAAGGTGTGCGCGCGCAAATATATGTTTCTCAAAGATCCAAAAATATCTAATCTCAAAATCTCACTTTAATTGTAGGGTGGTGGTTGGATAGCATTCATACTCTAGGCATGATTGTCATTATTAGCCTCTAATTAAAAGAAGCAAGAAACATAAAATAATTTAAAGAACAGAAAACAATGAGCTACTGTTACAATTGTATTTGGGATCTTGCCAAGTTACATTAGTTAGAAGATTTAGAGTTCAAACCAAACTCATTCACTTGATAGAAATCCAAATTACTAGGTTCCTGTAGATCCCAAACAAAATACCTTGGCAATAGAGATTACACATTTGATTAAAACTTATTAGACATTCAAAATCTTCAGAACATGGGTCCGATACAGATTTATGGATCATCTGTCAGGAATCAAATCAATAACCTGATCTATTAACAAATTACCACCCGGGACTCTCAATAGCTTGGAAAAGAGATATTCTTTTGAATCTATTTAGTATTATGTCACTAGATTTTCCTAATATAAGTGCTCTGATGAACCTGGAAATTATCAACAAAGACAATGTCCAGGAGATGCAAGGATTCTGAAAGCAGTGAGAAAATAAGTGAACAACCACTAAGGCAATTTGATTGATCCTTCACTAATCTGACAAAGCGGGAAATAACTGAATAATAAGATATGGAGTTATGGGAGCAAGAGGAAAAGGAGAAAGCACATAAAAAGTTTGAGATGCATATTGTCATAAAGAGCCTGGGTAAGAGCATTGAAAGGTAAAGAAACCAAATTTACCATAGGAAGATTCTTTTTAAGCCCCACACCCTTATGAAACATCTTTGCCAGCTGGTAAAATGCCTTTGGTTGACCTGCATTAGCAGCTACTATAAAATATTGGCATGCTAGCTTTACATCTCTCTTTACCCCAATCCCTTTAAGATGTATTACTCCAAGGTTATAGTGCCCACCAGCATCTTCATTGTCAGCAGCCCTCTCAAAGTATTCTTTTGCCTGTAAGAAAAAAAAAGGATTAGCTTTGACGCATATTCTAAAACTATGCAATAAAACATGACAACATGCAGGCAAATACAAAGAAGATAAATTTTGAGAGATTTGAGATGTGCATACATTGCATTGATACAGAATGTTCAAAGGCCATCACTTAATCATGGTCAGATCCTGTATTTTTTCCTAAAGTCACGACTCCCAAAACTCAAACTTGCACCCTTGTGGTTGCAAAGTTGAGACTTTTACCATTGCATGTAACAATAGACATTATAGGTACAAAAGTTCTCATGTATGAAACAGCTAAAACCACAACAGGAACCTAACCTGAAACTCTTGATGTAATTGGATAACCAGTACAGAGCATCCAATCAACTAAATCTTAACACTAGTATTTAGATAGCAAAGGAAGCCAAGCTACACAAATAACACACTGAGGATTTAAAACAAATTTATGCAATATAATCAGGGATAAATTCACAGCTTGTTAGAAACTACAAACCAGGCCTCCCTAGCAATCTCAATCTGATGAGGCAATGATCATATCGAAACAAATTTATGCACTATAATCAGGGATAAATTCACAGCTTGATTAGAAACTACATACTAGGCCTCCCTAGCAATCTCAATCTGATGAGGCAATTATCATATCAAAGAGAAAACAGCACATGCCACGTAAGTAGACCAAAACAGGTAAGCAAGCAATCCAGTCTTTAATTCACAAAACAATAACAAGAAACGCCAAATTCAGCCAATATGATGACAACGAAGACAAAATTAACTTACTTTAGTGTAGTTCTTCTTTTCCACTCCATAGCCCTTGACATACAAATACCCCATGCCATTATAAGCCGAATAAAGCTGCTGTTTTGCTGCAAGTGTAAGCCATTCAAGCGCTTTAGTATAATTCCTCTCAACTCCAGCTCCCCGCGCATATATTTCACCAAGAAGTTCCATTGATCTAGGTTCCCCTTTCTCCACAGCCTTTGAGAACCATGCCAATGCTTTAGCATGATCACGCCTCAATCCTCTTAATCCAAAGTAGTAAAAATACCCAATTTTATACATAGCACCTGCATTCCCTTTTTGAGCTTGATATTCCAAAATCTGGAACACGTCATCATCCTCCCCTCGTGATTTCCTCAAGGCCTCCTTATTCTCCTCAGCCCCGTTATGTATCCTAACTGGTTCAATCACGGGAGAATACTTTGAAATCAAAAAACTATTTACTGCTACTTCTGCTAATTCCGCATATAATTTAACTGCCTTTTCATACATCTGAAAACCAAAAAATAACATGAAAACATTATCAAAACAACAATTAAACAGTACATCAAATAAAAAAATATTAAAACAACTCACGTGCTGCCGGTAATAAGTGTAGGCAATAGCCAGTTTAGACTGCAAATTGCCTCCCTTGGCCGCGAAATTATGATACAAAAAAGCCTTAGCTTTATTCCTCTCTTTAATTTGCCCTAACCCATACAAAAACCCTAAAACCGATTGGGCATGCGAATTCCCCTTCACACTCGCCAATTCCTCAATTTCCGCCACTGATTCCTCCATAACTCCAACCTCGCCGTCACTCACCGCCGACAACATCTTCTCCACGGCGGAGTAATACTGCTCCATCTCCGTATCGAGTTTCGATTCGGAGGTGGAGGAATTGACGGCGTCGGGTTCAAAGATCGGGCGCCAGGAGCCAGGTTCGAGTTCGTGTTCGGGTTTGGAGTCGGAGTCGCCGAACTCGTCCCACTCGGGCAGTGACTCAGCGGGGTCAGCATCGGTGGTGGTGGCGGAGGAAGGGATGTCTTTAAGGTCGTCTTGTGAGAGGATGAGAACGAATGGGCCGGCGAGGAGAGATGGGGGGAGGAGAGAGAAAATTAGGAGAGAGAGAGTGAGATTGTATTTCTGCATTTCGATTTGGATGCCGAGAGAAACGAAGGGGTGTTTTTTTTTTTTCAAGTTGAAGTATGTATAGGTTTCCTTGGCAGTTGCCACGTCATCTGGTGTTGAATAGCCAACGATTTCGTGCCATGTTAGCATTTCCTCCAAAGGGCAACAGAGTTTTTTTTTTATCTATTGAAATTTAACTTGATTTCTGAAGATATTATTTTTATTATTGTAATTATCATAATCATGGAGTATTTGATTGAGTTATGAAAAGATAAAACAAATTTTGTATCCACATAATTAACTAATTTACCTAATATTTTTTAATCATTTACTAATTTACATAATAAATAATATTTTATTATATGTATTTTATTTTTTTAAGATAATTACATTACATAGAAAATAAAATAAATAAAGAGGGAAATCAATGTCTCTTTTATTGGTGCTTGAAAATTTGTTCGGTGCTAAATATTTTTTTTAAAAAAAAACTATTCTCTTTTATGTTGAAATAGTTTTAAGCCTTTTGGGGAAAAAAAATTGAAGTTGAAATGGTATTTTCAAGTAAAAAAAAAGTTGAAAATCATATTTTTAGGGTTTCAAAAATTGATGACACAAATAAAAGTAGTATAGAAAAAATAACAAGGACAATAACACATAATACATAATTATACCGAATAAAAACTTCATGAAAAACTTAATTAAAAATTTTATTACTAATTTGTTTTTCCAAGTAGTCTGCTTATCTAAGAAAAGGTTATAACCCCTTAAATAAACTTAAAAACTTATATAACTAATAAAGTAACCTAAAAATATAAGAAATGTAATAAATTTTTAAACAAACTAGGAAAAAAAAGTCCTATATAAATTTGAAAAAATAATAAAAGAATTTTAAACTAAATAGAAAAAATAATTTTAGGTCAACTAG
>Ga0307517_10006689_pt1 | contig 16980 bp, 12 predicted proteins | sample 23_EM_MG_FD_194515 | JGI IMG/M metagenome (GOLD analysis project Ga0307517, IMG submission 194515) | Populus trichocarpa ectomycorrhiza microbial communities from riparian zone in the Pacific Northwest, United States - 23_EM | ecosystem: Host-associated > Plants > Roots > Unclassified | place...
AGAAAACGATGCAAATACAAGCGCAATATATATTGCAATTTATAGGAATTTTGCACAATCGTTTCCATGAAAACATCCATAGAGTTTATTATATATACATACACAAATCGCAGTGTATTTTTCAAATATTATTTTTTTACTCCTTGAGGTCCCCACAAAAGAAAAAACACCCACAAACAAACACATGTTTATTGCACGAGAAACACTAAATTCCATATCTAACAAGAATTTCATCATAGAACAAATCTCATTCTAGATAGCAGCGGTCACAATATTTTTCAAAATAGTAGGTCCAAAAAAAAAAGAACTTGATACATTCTAAGAAATTAATACGTGCAGGGATGGAAGTGCTATATACGGGAGCAATGAAAAAAGGCTGCATAAGGTTAGAACTTTCAAAGATGGGAAGCTCAAGATATCTGAAGACGGCCTTCTCCTTCATGACCAAGATGGGATTGCTGTTTCAGGAGATGTTCGCAATAGTTGGGCAGGTGTTTCCATTTTGCAAGCCCTCTTCGTTAAAGAGCATAACGCAGTTTGTGACACCCTCAAGGTTTGTGTGTGTGTGTTTTTATCACATTCGTAAGAAATACGCTGTTGCATTAATTTCATTTCTTGAAATTAAATGTTAATCCATAGATTAACTGATTTTATACGCTGCATATGTTTAGAGGGAATATAAGGACTTGGGAGACGAAGAGCTATACCGGCATGCAAGGCTAGTGACTTCTGCAGTAATTGCAAAAGTTCATACAATTGATTGGACTGTTGAACTTCTCAAAACTGATACACTATTAGCAGGGATGCGAGGCAATTGGTATGTGAACCTCCAGCTCCGATAACATGGGTTGCTATGTACTATCTGTACATGATCATAACAGCGAATTAATATTGGCCATGATCCAAATTTAATTTATTGTCCTTCGTTTCTGTTTTTTAGGTATGGGTTGTTGGGGAAAAACTTCAAGGACAAGTTTGGTCATGTTGGAGGAGCTATCTTGGGAGGTGTTGTGGGGCTTAAGAAGCCTGAAAACCATGGTGTCCCATATTCATTAACTGAGGAGTTTGTCTCTGTTTACAGAATGCACTCACTTCTCCCTGATTACCTTCAGCTTAGAGACATATCAGCTGCACCGGACTCTCACAAATCTCCGCCTTCAACTGACAAGTAAAATTCAAGTTGCCTTTTATTTTGATAAAATGGATTGGACATCCCTTTCCTCTTTCTTTCTTTCTTTCTTTCTTTTCAAAAAATATATAAATAGATAAAATACTTTAAAGTTATTTAAGGAAAGCATGCTGATTATAAAAGAAGCAGGAGCAAAAGCACTCTCCTATAATTAACTTTTACTACTCTTTTTGAAATTAGATGCACACATACATACATACATACATACATTGTATAATACATACATACATACATACATGCATACATACATATATGTATGTATGTATCTATGTATGTATGTGTGCATCTTATCTCAAAAAGAGTAGTAAAAGTTAATTGTATGTATGTATGTATGTATGTATGTATGTATACATTATACAATGTATGTATGTATGCATGTATGTATGTATGTTTTCTTCAAAAGACAAGTTCTTTATCCCTTGTACTCTTATTAAAAGCTGCTAATTTATAAGCAAAACACAGCTCAATAGATTCTTGATCTCACCATTCTTGTTTTACAAAAAAGCATTGCCTATTTTGATAACTTCATGCATTGACCATTCTTTCTTGGTTAGACTAATAAGAACGCTAGTCAACGTAATTATAATGTATCTTAGACATTGTTAATTAGTGTATTTAAAAAGAAGGAAGATAAATATGGAGAAAGTTCTGTTGTTGTTGATTTCGTGCATGCACGCGCAGGATACCTATGCCAAGTTTGATAGGTCGTGGAGGAGAAAAAACATTATCTGGAATTGGATTTATCAAACTAATGGTTTCAATGGGCCACCAAGCTTCTGGGGCATTGGAACCATGGAATTATCCCATGTGGCTCAGGGACGTCGTAGCACAGGATGTTGATGGTATGGACCGGCCTGATCATGTAGACCTTGCCGCTCTTGAAGGTAACGCTAGCCAATCATATGATCGTATTGTGAATATAGAAACTATTCAAAATTGAAGATTTGATGGAATTATTCCACGTTTAAGAAATTTTTCTTGTTCTTTTACAGTCAACTCCTTTGACATTAAAAGTATTTTTGGGTACAAAAAGTTACATAGTATTTTGAAAAAATGAATGCTTTTTATAATCTTATGATTCTTCAGGAAGTCATTGTAAATATTTACATCTGTATTAATACGCCTAACGCATGTAAATAACGTGGAGCTAATGCACATATATTTTGTTTGATCAAATATGAATAAATCGTCGCACAGTTTACCGGGACAGGGAGAGGAATGTTGCGAGGTACAATGAGTTTCGTAGGGCTCTACTACTGATACCCATCTCAAAATGGGAAGATGTAACGGATGATCAGGAGGTGATAGAAGCTCTTCATCAAGTCTACGGTGATGAAGTGGAAGAGCTCGATCTTCTAGTGGGACTCATGGCAGAGAAGAAAATTAAAGGATTTGCAATTAGCGAGACTGCTTTTATTATATTCCTTATCATGGCAACCAGGTAAATATTTTTTATTTGTCGTAAGATGCGTGCATGGTGACCAATATAACCCCACTTCCTCTTATTAAATTCGTAATATAAAATCGGTCGAAATTGAGAGACTTGTCTTTGCCGCCGCCCCCTGAAAAAACTATTTCTTCAACAACTGCCCGCTATGCCATGTGGATTAATAAAAAAAGAGAGGGTGGGAAAGAGCACACCTAACTATAGTCACCTGGTAGTTGGTACTAGACGGAACATGTTAATTAAGAGATTTTCCAGGTGATGCTAATTCATGTCCGAATATTTCAACCTCTGGAAAAATTATTGCAAAAGTTTTTATACATGTAATTTATAAGTAGAAGTTACCTTTTTCCATAAAACAATATATCAATCACTTGTTATTATAATTCCTATGATCCAACATATATATCATGAGTTTTGATGACCCGAGGGATTAATGGACATGCAGGAGGCTAGAGGCAGATAGGTTCTTCACAAGCAATTTCAACGAGGAAACATACACGAAGAAAGGATTTGAATGGGTGAATTCAACAGAGAGTCTGAAAGATGTCCTTGATCGTCATTATCCAGAAATGACTGCAAAATGGATGAACTCAGCAAGTGCTTTCTCTGTTTGGGACTCGCCTCCACCTTCTCCCAATCCCATTCCTCTTCTTTTTCGAGTTCCGAAGTGAAACCAAGCCCATCCAATATCTATTCTCGCAATCATGTGTGTTATATATAACAAAATAAAATGCCCTGGCTAGATTTCGTTTGGGGCTTGGGATCGCTCGGAGATTGTTTTTTATTATTATTATATTAATATTCCTTCAGCAATGTTATGTCTCAATATAAATAAATAAAGAAGGAAGTTTCTTATTCAGGGTTTTTACCTCTAGCTAGTTCCGTACAAAATTGAGAATTGTGGATCAAAACAAGGGGAATTGATTTTTACCACGTTAAGAATGCTATGCTTCTTTAAATTTCCAGGAAAGGTTTGCAAACGGATTACAAGTTTAATTAGTCTAGACTGTTGTTTTACGAGTTTAGATTGATGGAAGGAACTTAGCAGCAACAGTTCGTCATTGTTAGTATATTTTGTATGTGTTGATTAGCATATTTTAGCATGTGAAGATTAGTTAGTTGGTTAAGAGCTAGTTGCATGAAATTAGTAGATAGTTAGAAGGAGAGTTCATTGTATAAATAAGAATGTATGAGAATGGTGGAACCCAGGCAATGAGATTTACATTTTAGCAGTGTAAGCTGTTATTAGTTCTATCTCTCTCTCAATTTATTCAACTTCTCCCTCGATTTTCTTCTAAACTCTTGTAATTTGGTTCCAAGTGTGAGTGTTTGCCAATCTCTTTTTTAAGCTTGAATTGGTAATTTGGTGGAGAAGGGTACTCTCAGTGCAATATATTCTCTTGTAGTTGCAGAAGTGTTTTTTATGATTGCCTTGGATTTAACATGGATCAATTTGATCCAAATAGAATGACATTGGATGCATGCTTCGGGCAGGAAATCCGAGATACTAGCAGGCTAGCAGCTGAGGATGGTATGAGAGAATGTTCCAGCACTTGAAGATAGATGGTTGATCAAGGGCAAACTTCGCCAAATTTGGAATGGCAGAAGAACTTAGCATGTCATCTTTTTATCAAGCAGTGCTGTTGCTTAAGAATTTTGCTTCTTGAAATTCATGCTCTCTTGACAGGAAAAATGTGAAATTTAGGGCTAATTTGAAAGGTTTTTTCCCAAAAAAAAAAAAACTCGAAAGGACAAAAGAAGACGATCTAGTTGAGTCAATGAGATGGTCCATTGGTCAGTTAGGCTCTTGACCTCCAATAGGGATTTTATCACAGGTTTTTAACCCTTTGAGTACCCAATCGCGATAAAAAGGAATATTTAAGAACTCAATTGAGAAGCAATATATAGTTTCTGGACTAACTTCAAATTTACTCTATAAAAATCTCCTCCATGATTTTTCCTGAACCCATCTTCACATCCTTCTGAGCTAACTAATTTAACTATCATTACAATCTCTACTAGTTTCTGTCCAAAAACCAATCTTGCCAGACATGAGCATATCTTCTTCCACTCCTTATCTCTCACCAGTACCCAGCAAAACCACAGCACTCAACTCTCAACAAAAACAGCATTTAAGAAAACCTGACCATGCCATTTCTCTTCTCCAAAACTGCAAAAACCCTAAAGATCTAATACAACTACACACCCTTCTCATAAAAACCTCTCTTATCAAAGAAAAGTATGCCTTTGGCCGTCTTTTATTGTCATTTGCCTCATTTGACAATCTGGGCTCTCTTAATTACGCTCAAAAACTTTTTGATACTGTTGATATCCCAAGAAACTCATTTATGTATACTACCATGATAAAAGCCTATGCAAATTTTGGTAATCCAAGGGAGGCATTTGCTTTTTATTCAAGAATGTTGTGTGATCAGCGTTATGTGTATCCTAATGATTTTACCTTTACTTATGTGTTTTCTGCTTGTTCTAAGTTTAATGGTGTTTTTGAAGGCAAGCAGGCTCATGCCCAGATGATAAAATTTCCTTTTGAGTTTGGTGTTCATTCTTGGAATTCTTTATTGGATTTTTATGGGAAAGTAGGGGAGGTGGGGATTGTGGTTCGTCGAGTATTTGATAAAATTGAGGGTCCTGATGTTGTTTCTTGGAATTGCTTGATTAACGGGTATGTGAAGTCAGGAGATTTGGATGAGGCACGAAGGCTTTTTGATGAAATGCCTGAAAGAGATGTTGTGTCTTGGACTATAATGCTTGTGGGTTACGCTGATGCTGGTTTTTTGAGTGAGGCATCTTGTTTGTTTGATGAAATGCCGAAAAGGAACTTGGTTTCTTGGAGTGCATTGATTAAGGGTTATATACAAATTGGTTGTTATAGTAAGGCTTTGGAGCTTTTCAAGGAGATGCAAGTTGCTAAAGTTAAAATGGATGAGGTCATAGTAACGACTTTGCTCTCTGCATGTGCTAGGCTGGGGGCTTTGGATCAGGGTCGTTGGCTCCACATGTATATAGATAAACATGGGATCAAAGTTGATGCCCATTTATCAACAGCTTTGATTGATATGTACAGTAAATGTGGGCGAATTGACATGGCCTGGAAAGTTTTTCAAGAAACAGGGGATAAGAAGGTATTTGTGTGGAGTTCTATGATTGGTGGGCTGGCAATGCACTCGTTTGGGGAGAAAGCTATTGAGCTCTTCGCCAAGATGATAGAGTGTGGAATTGAACCGAGTGAAATTACATACATCAACATTTTAGCAGCGTGTACTCATTCAGGTCTTGTTGACGTTGGGTTGCAGATATTTAATAGAATGGTGGAAAATCAGAAACCAAAACCAAGAATGCAGCATTATGGATGCATTGTAGATTTACTAGGTCGTGCAGGTCTGTTGCATGATGCATTTCGGGTTGTTGAAACAATGCCTGTGAAAGCGGATCCAGCTATATGGAGAGCCCTCCTCAGTGCTTGTAAACTACACAGAAATGTCGAGCTGGGAGAGCAAGTTGGGAGGATTTTAATTAAGATGGAGCCACAAAATGACATGAACTACGTGCTTTTCTCCAATGTTTATGCAGCAGTTAATAGATGGGATATTTCTGGGAAGTTGAGGAGAGAGATGAAAGTAAGAGGTATGCAAAAAAATCCTGGATGCAGCTCCATTGAACTCAACGGTGCAGTCCATGAGTTTGTTTCTAGAGACCATTCTCATCCCCAGAGTCAAGTAATTTATGAGTTGTTGCATATATTGACCAATCATATGGTGCAAGAAGATCATGAACCAATGATGACTATCATGGCTGAGAACCAGGGCATTCGGTGAAAAGATGGAAATCTACGGCCCGTTGTTAGTTGCAAGCAATGGACATATATACGGTGCAAGATGAGCATGAGCTGATGACGACTATTGCTGCTGAGAACCGAGAGACAGCTGGTCAAAACACCCAGATAGTGCCCTATAAATTTGTTTGCGATGCCCGTGTTTCAAGTTTTGGGGTGAACATGCCATTATTGGGGTTGGTGACCAAATGATTATTTTCCTCGAAGACATTCTTTCCACATGCCTATTAAGAATTTTATGGAGTTTATTGATGAGTTTCTAGGAAGGCATAGCTTGCTGACCATCAGATAAACTCGACAAGAGGAACTTGATTACTAATAATTGTTCAGGAACTGCATCATTGCAAATGGTGTCGAAAGGAGCTTTACAAGATGCAAGTCAAAATATGTGCTTGTGCTTTGCCTATTTTAAGTAGCTGGTGGGGGTAGATGTAACCGAGGTAAGAATTGTACATCTAATAGTAGAAGCTTCAACTTGATATGCTATATTTTTCATTACATGCCTTTTATGTGTATTAACCGTACCATTCACTTTATGTAAAGGAAAAAAAATTATAGAATAGTGGTTTCCTAATAGTTCATCCTCTTCGTATTTTTGAGTCGTTCTGAATCCTAGTGCTAGGTGACTTTCGATGCTAACCATCACGATTTTTTCCTTTCTGATGTAGAAAATTACCTTTATTGAGCACATAAATCGCAGGTACACGAGTGACAATTTCGTATGGAAAATGAAAATTGACATTTTCAAATGATTAAGTGATGGAGGGAACACATATGCTAGATGGATAAACAGAGGATTCAGGGCATCAATGAAAGGCAAAAAATAGTATTTGTGCTGGCCAATAGTCAATTCTTCAATTGTGTTCCCATGGTTGAAGGAATTGACAGACTTAGATATCAGAACATTAGCTAAGTAGTTAGGTGGAACCGGGCCATTGATTCAATGACAATTGGCCTTGAAAATTTTTACGTGCAACAATAACTGAATTTATGACGTCATCGGTAGGACGAAAGACTGAAAGAACTTCAAAGCCTTGAAGCTCGCTAGGAATTTGTATATTGGTTAGCGGCAACATTTTCAGTCAGTATATCTTATTAATTTTGGGTATTTATAGCGTCTTCCCCGTTCATTAATCCTTAATTTGGTCTCTAGAAAAGGTCCTAAGAGAATTCTTTTGTATTGATATATGATTGGTTCTATAATAGCTGTTACATAGATTTTCTGCATGCAATATCTTTAACATCTGACTGATTGCAGCAGAAAATGCTCCTCGTAATCAGAGACAAATAGCAGCATAAAGGAAGAGTCTTTTCTTTTTTTTTCTGATTCTGACTAGAGAGGAATTCCTGGAGTCGGTCACCAAGAAATGTGACAATTGCCGAATGGCATACCCCTAGACTAATTTATGTGAAGGCTAGAATCCTTCTGTTGTTGGTAAATAACTTTTTCTGCTGTGGTAGTGGAATTATATAGGCAGCACAGCCAGAAATTTGATATTCTGTTTGTAATCTCTTATAATTAATGGACGCACATAGACACTCTCTCACGTGAATGTGCACGCATTCTTTGTAATGCATGCTAGTTTCAATCTCTTTTATTGATCTGTGACATCTGACTGACTGCAGGTTGAGCAATGCTGAAGCTGCAATTTGTCATTAATGGCTTGCAATTCAAGCATGCAAATTTACTGCGTGAAGACTAGTCTAAGATGGGTGTGATGATGCGTCAACCGATCACCGCTTTAGAAGTCATATCAGTCCAAGCTTAAAGAAGAAAACACATCTTGATTTCCACTCATAAAATTAAGATTTTCTTATAATTTTGTTTCATCTACCTTTTCTTTTAACAATTTTATTTTCTCTGGTATCTTATTCCTGGAAATTATAGTGTTTGAAGAGTTGAGGATTTCTTCCCGGTTTTTTTTAAGGGGCCTCAATTTTACTCGTAAATTTTGAATGGTCGAGTAGTTATTCTGCCAAAAATGATTAGAATTCAAAGGAAATCTGTGATCCTGTCGAAGCATCAATCTATCTATGAACCAAAATCAGATCGTCTCAGGAAGGCATCTTCAGGTCAATGGCTAGCCGCAGTCTAGTTTCACTGTAAAATTTCAGTTCTGGTTTTATATTTATCATTCTCACTCGGTGGAATTCACACGAGACTGTAAAATAATAATAGTTTGTTTAGGATTATAATAGCGTTGTTGGTTTTTAAAATGTGTTTTATTTAAAAATATAAAAAATATTTTTTATTTTTTTAAATTCGTTTATAATATCAGCAGATTAGAAAATTAAAAAATTAAAAAAAAAACTGTCTCCAGGTGGGTTTGCTTTCTCAAGTTTGGATCTAGGAAATGAATTATCTGTGAATATATCTGTCCAAAAGCAAAAGAGGTTTTTCCATCGAATGGGCCAGGGCCTAATTTAATCCCAAGTCACTTATCCTTTCTAGGTCAAGTATCTGACCCAATATTAGGCTCCCATGAAGAGATCAAGTTTTAGCACAAAAGAGCCCACTCCGTCACACGAGCTGAAGTGGAGAGGTGAGATATGCGTCTCCCTTCCAGTTCGCCACGTACAAACACATTTCCAAGAAAGAAAGAAAAAAAGTCAGCCGAGAGAACTCGATTTTGCGAGTACTGATAAATAAGTAAATAAATCGACCATCAAGAGGAAGAGAAGCGGTGAAGAAAATGGATCCTGTAGAGAAGAATGGTGTGATCGATAGGTGGGTGAAGAAGCACCTTGTACTATATACAGGAGCTACCAGACATCCTTTCATTCTCAGCATAAGAGATGGGACCATCGACTTCTCCTCTTTCAAGAGATGGCTTGTACGTACTCTATTTACTCTCTTTTATCTTTGCACTTAACAGTCCAATCGATCACAATGATGTTCTTTTTGTTTGCAGTGGTTAGCTGTAGTTATGGGCATATGGTTGACAGTCTGTATGGCAAATCTTTTAAGTCTTTTACATCAAAATCAAAATAAGTTTGTATATTGGTAGGAATTTGTATATTGGTTAGTGGCAACTTTTTCAGTCAGTAGATCTTATTAATTTGGGGTATTTATAGCGTCTTCCCCATTTATCCATCCTTAATTTGGTCTCTAGAAAAGGTCCTAAGAGAATTCTTTTGTATTGGTATATGATTGGTCCTATAATAGCTGCTACATAGATTTTTGCATGCAATATCTTTAACAGAAATATGATATATGCAATATCTAATATACCAAATAAATCTTATTGTATATAATGATTCTTGCTGTTGGTTTCTTATGATCATGTCTCTAACACCTTTTAAGCAGAGTGTTTGTTGTTGAGCAATTTAGATTTATTCTTCTTTTATGCCCATGCCTAAACAGTGTTGACGTAACTAGACATAAAATTACGTACAGGGGCAAGATTACATATTTGTTAGAGAGTTTGTTCCTTTTGCTGCAAGTGTGTTGCTTAAGGCCTCCAAGAATTCAGATGATAACAGTGATATGGAAGTCATATTGAGTGGGCTAGCTTCTCTAAGTGATGAGATTTCATGGTTCAAGCAAGAGGCAGCCAAGTGGGATGTTCCTCTCTCTGATGTTGTTGTCCACAAGTCAAACCAGAATTATTGCAGGTATCATATCGTATTTGACATATCGTCTTTATATCTGCCAGTGTAATGCTTCGAAATTTTCATATATACGATGATTCATTATTGTTACTGGTTTTTTATATCGACTAGGACGTTTTTGCTTCTCTCAATCCAGCAAGTATGGTGAACAGTGTTCGTTCTTTATCAGGCATAGTTGTGTTATTTGAAACCATGCATAGCTGCTTTTTGTATTTTAAATACAAGGTGTCACTAAAATTCCAAATATATATAATAATAGACATTTGACATCCAAATATAATGTGAATGATCATCCACATCGGATCATTGCTTTGCCACAGTAAATAAGCACTAGCAGTGGAAAAGACGTGTCCATGAATTGTAGAAGGTACTATTGAAACTCTTATCTATTTGCTTACTGTTACAGATTTCTGGAGAGTTTGATGTTACCAGCAGTTGATTATTCCGTGGTCTTTACAGCCCTCTGGGCCATTGAAACAGTATACCAAGAGAGCTTTTCCCATTGCCTCGAAGATGGCAGCAAAACCCCACCGGAGTTACTGGAGGCTTGCAAACGATGGGGCAGTGAAGGTTTTGGTGAATTTTGCCGCTCACTTAAAAAAATTGTCAATCGATGTCTAGAGAAAGCTCCAGACGAAGAGCTCAAAAAAGCTGAAGTGACATTTCTGCATGTCCTTGAGCTTGAAATTGAATTTTGGGACATGAGCCATGGGGGACCTAAATGAGTTGATTAGTTTGAAAACCTCACAGAAAAGGTTAATAGCTTGGTTTTTTTTTCAAATCCGTACTGTTAAGGATATGTTAGGGTGGTTTTGACAAGCTGTTCTCCTTGTAATGTTGTGTTGTGAAAACTATTGACAACTATCACTGTATGAAAATGCTTGTGCTGTTTATGTGCTTCACTCGGCGGAATTACTATGATGCTAGTAATATCTTTTGAAAAAAATGCAGTCTCAAACCATCGGAGATCTGAACCTGTGGTGCTTAGCAGAGATGTTGCTGTAGGAACGTGAATATGAGTAATGCTCCATATCAGTGCTAGACTTGATTTATACATTTGCTGGACTAATGAATCCAGAATCTGGCCTTTCTCGGGCCATGTAACTGGATCTCGAGGGGGCAAATCTTTCATTTTGAAATACCCTTTGTTAGCTGGACTGGGTTGAATTTACTCAATGGCCATCGTATTAGGTCAAACCTCAACAATTAACACGACGTTGATCAAATACCTAACACCAGTTGTCTACGCTATCAGAAAAAATAAAACGAAGAAGAGATGATCCGATTATGTAATTAACTATCAGACGAGCGAGATGCGTATTTCTCTGAACTACATCCAGTCCAATAGAAAAATGAATCAAAGGAGGCTTGATTGTCCATCCCGAACTCATGGCCAGGTCTGGACTTCAAAAATTCCTTGATATGGAAACCAATACAGAGCCTGTAACTCCTATCAGTGCCATGCCATACACAGAAAACGATCACTGTCGTGTCGTGACGCAATCCTTGGCAGTAACCATTACGACAAAATGTCACCTTCGTTTAGCTATAAACGTTATATTATCAATGTAAAACCTTCAGTCCAGGTCCGAAATTGCGGGATTTTGTTTTTATCATAAACCAATCTGCACTGTGTGATTGGACGAGGAAATAGTACATCTGTCCATACATTGCATTTAGCTTGGCTGATGTGACAGGTGGATTAGGAAACACGGATATGCTAATCATGAAATTTTAAGGATGCATTTACTCACCAGATAAGACTGGGCCGGACAGGAGTATATTATCTCCTGTCAATGTTATATTAAAAAACAATATAAATAATATTTTAAAATCTTATTTAATAATTTAAATTTTTAAATTAAAATGATTTCTTTACATATTAGAATTTTAATAATAGGTATTGTATTCTAATCTCATTATTTTTATTTATTCGATAAAAATTAAACATAAAATAATATAAAATTGTAAATATGTACAAGTTTCAATTCCAAAATACTTTTATATAAGAGAATATATTAAAAAATAATATAAATTATATTTTAAAAATTTATTTAACAGTTTAATTTTTAGATTGCGGTTACAAATTAAGGTTGTCATATCCTGTCTTATCTCATGTATCAGACAAGGCTGTCACGGAAGTTCCATGAGTGAGGAACTCGTCATCTCAAAAAATTGGTTAATTACTTCAATATTCGCTGGAATTATAGTGTCTTTGATACGCTCCTTTCTTATTTATGAAGGTAGACTCTAGAAAACATGCAGAAACTAAATAATTGATATGTAGTGATGCTGAAATAAATGCCAAAGCAGGCAAAGAGTGCTGCACGAAATTAAACTGAACTTGCATTCCTATCTTTGATTTGTACATAATAAGGTCAATGGGAGAGGGGGCCGGAAGACGGTCTCAGAAACCTGGCCAAATAATATGGATAAGCTGATTGTTCTTGCCCACTCCCATATGAATATACAAGTGATAACGGTGTATAATTATCATTTATATATGGTTTGTTGTTTATCTGGTGATGATGGTCATGAATGTAGTCACCCATATTATATAAACTGATTTAGTCTTCACATTGACGCAGTTGGTGCAGGGGGGAGGTTTCTTTGACCGTTTATCTTGGATCACTTTTAAGAATATTTTGTTCTTATCCTGAAGTTAACCTTTATCTTCTGTTTTAGGGTTTTAGCCCTTGTTCTCCCTCTCCAAACAAATGACGCATGATCGATCAGTGCCTAATTTCTCGTACCAGGAAAAAAAAACGAACTTCAGAAAGAAAATTACACCGCGAGATTTTATTCTGCAAATATACAAGATATAAACCAGTGTGGATAAGATAAGCAGAGAATCGAAAGCTCAATCATGAGAAAATGACATGGAAATAAGAACTAGAACAGCTAGAATTTGAACATCCCAGAAGCTGTGATGGGCTTCACTGGACTAGAAACTTGCCATGGGTTCAAAAATCTGTCTGAAACTTCGATATCTTGATCAGATTCAGGGACTTCATAACCTGAAAGAATTTGTTGCAAATTCTTCAAATTTTCTGCCAGCTTCATCTTTTCATCCCTCAAGATTTTGTTCTGTGATTCGAGAGCAAAATGGCTTTGCCAAATTGCAACATACTTTTCGTTATCTTCGTATATTTTTCTCTCCAGAATTGATTTTTCACTAACCAAACCTCCCAGGTGCTTTTGCCTCTTCATTCGCGACCGCCTGGCGGATTCTCTATTAGAAATCATTCTTTTTCTTCTCTTCTCGTCAATCGTAGCATTTGGCGCATCAACGTCAGAACCTGATGAGCCTGCCTTTGCCAGGGATGATGACATTTTCTGGATTAATCAATGGACTTACTATGATATATAATAGTTGCAGTCAGCACGCCTTGGATAATGAAAAAGAAAAGGTAAATGTTGGTATGTGAGACTTGAAATTAATTAGACAAGTTTAAGAAAAGACGTAGAACCAGTACAGGAGGACAACCTTTACTGAATGGAAGATTTTCATCTGACAGAACAGTCTGAATATTTCATATCAAGAGTAGAAATGCGAGAAAGTTCTATAATAATGAAATCATGACTGAAAATCTTCGTAGATATGAGAACGAATAAGAGGAAGGAAGTCTCGGTGGAGTTAATGTTAGAGGAAATTGGAAAGGTTCGGAGGATTTGAAAATCCTGGTGAGGGTATTTATAGATAGGATTCTGAGTATAGAAAAAGAGGAGAGCCATCTTACTGTTGGAGAAGAAAATAAACGTGTGGCTGCTATTCGATTTGGATATTCGTTTTCCATTTGAATTACTGGCAATATTTAAAAAATCTACCTCTTGATAACTCATAATAGAAAGCTTTGAAATATTCTTCCCAGCTGTTGTTTTCTTATTGGACAAGATTGACCAGTAGAAATTCTAGTTGTGAAACCAATTTATCGGTGAGGACTTTTTAAAATAACGACTCCTCGGGATATTGAAAGGACCTCGGAAAAAGGAAACAAATTGTTACTGCTAGTTTGGCAATTGGCTGCGAAGACAATTATATCGTGCCTGTGAAAGACATGTGTGAATTACATGGGTTTTAAAAAACTTAATTTAGCTGTTCCAAATTGTGTTGTGTAGAGCAGTTGTAAATAGTGATTGAGAGTGTAGTTATTGTTGTATTTTAAAATATTTTTTATTTAGAAATATATTAAAATAATATTTTTTTATTTTATAAAAATTATTTTTAATATTAGTATATCAAAATGATCTGAAAATATTAAAAAAAAAATTAATTTAAAATAAAAAAAATTAATTTTTTTTTAAAATATTTTTAAATATAAAAATAAACAATGACTTATTAAACTTTATATATGACCGTCTTCTTCTCTCTACTCCAAGGATTTTTGTGATCATGGTGTGGCATTATTATAATCTATAATGCTATATTTAATATATTCTTTGTTTTTTTATTTCAATTTATGATTTGATGTCCTGACTCGTTTAAGACAATTTTTTTTTTTTTTTTGTCTTTCTTGTTTTTATGTTGTTCCAGTAGATTTATTGTATTGTGATGTAGATATATTCCAGGTTTTGATACCTGGATGAAAAATTCTCTCAATCCCTTTACCTATCTCCTTCTTTCTCTCAAAATTATATAACTTGAAAAACATATAAAAATTATATTTAAAATATTTGAAGAAATATATGAGAAAAAATATTATTCATGAATATAATAAATAGTACAATGCAAGAATAGTACTTTATAAATAATATTATTCATTAATAATAAAATGAGGTGAGACAATGTAATTCCATCAGATCAAGTCTTTAATATTATTAATAAATAATAAATGATATTATATTGAGCTAATAGATTATAGAGAAAGAAAGAAAGATGGAGTTCGGTCGGACCACATCCCAACCAAGTGCATGTGTTGGACTCGGTTGGGTGTGGCCTAACCGAGCTATTTTTTTTTTTTAATAGTTAATAGTTTTTGTTTTTCTTTACATTGCAGTTTTAGATCTAATTTTCATTATCTTATATACATATAAAAAAATGGTATGTTTTTAGGTGTTACATAGTTGCATTTAAACCATTTTTCTCAACGAAATAATTTGAATTGATTTTGATTTGAGATGTAGAGATATTTGTATCTTTTCTTATCAATGAAATATCTTATCATATGGCAAAATACATGTATGTGTGTATGTATGCATCTGTATTATCTGTCAATATATATATATATATATATATATATATATATATATATATATATATATATCTGAGTCTAGCTTCTCTCATAAATTACTCATGTGTGCATTTCACGAACTTTAAGATTTATCTTCTTTTTTTCGCTGCCGAAGATAATACTTTTATTAGCTGGTAAAAGCTTAGTTAATTGGAATGGCTTTCGGAGAGATGAATGTATGAAGCATTTACTAACTTCAGTCGATCAATTAACGGAATGAGTAGTTGGGAATGAACTGTCATTTGATTCGTATTTTCCCAAATTTGAGTGCATTGCAAATTTGCAACAGCCAACAGTGTAATGTTGTTTTGTGCGAGACAAAACCGCTAAATCTAGAATTAATCATAATAACCTCATTATATATCAATTTTAAGGGTTAACTTGGTGGCTAGATAATTATATTTTATTCATTGACTTGTTAAAATTAGATTTTAAGATCAAAACTCAATTTTTTTTATAAAAAAAATATTAATTCTTTTTTTAGATGCTCTGCTGTTATTATGTCACATCATATCCGATCCTATCTTCTTCTATTTATTTATTGTTAATATTATAGGAGACGTGCGCTGACACTTTAAACCTTTGGGGCCTTCAAACGAGGCCCTTTGAGGTTACAAGGGCCCGAAAAGCACTCATGGCTGAGGCTCGGGTCAGGGAAATCACCTGGGCCTGTTCCTAAGGCCCAAAACATCAAACAAAGGTATTAGAAATTTTTGCCGAAGCGAGTAAAGAAAATATTGCAAAGATCAGATCCTGCTATAGCATCCATGCACCAGTCCTGATAATCTACAAGTGCTTCAATCTCGGTAATCTATTCCTCGCATTAATAAGGAATTCAACGTCCTTAGATAAAGATACATGCCATGATGTTTATTCAAAGAAATATTATCATGCCAAATTTGATTTATATCATTGTCGTGACTTAGTTAATTGTCAACGGTAAGAATGTAGTGTATTACTATATTTATAGAGCTTTCAAGGATAAGAGGGATCACAAGAAGTCAAATAAACAAAAAAGATAATTACAAAAAACTTCATAAGATTACACTTTACATCAAGAAGTTTACATGTTAAATAATAATTTATATCATTAACCTCACACAAAAAAAAAGTAAAATAATATCCAAATATTTACAAATTTATCATTGTGTTTATTTTAATAACTAAAAAGTTATTTGGAGCTTCAAAATAATGTATAACTAATTCATTGGTCTGCGCTTTACCATAAGTTGAACCAATTTTTTTAAAACATAAAATAGAACACTATGACCATGGGGATTTTTTGGCAATGTTATTAAACCCAAGCAAGCAGGTAAATTTTCAAATCCCTTGACATTACTCCTTGCCGAACACAAGTTTTTAATTAAACGATATAAAAGCTAACCCGATGCGAATTGATTAATTTAATGGATTCAAAGAAAAAAAAAAGAAAATGATTAGCTTTTATATGATTTAATTGAAAACTCTATATGAATTGAGGGGCTGATATGAAAATATAAAGGCTAATTAAATCTAATATGTCATCATTTTAATATTTTTTTAACAAACTCTTATTGGTTTTTTTATAAGTTGATCTATACTTTCATATGAGAATATGGAGGGCCAGACACAAATTTAATTTATTAGAGAATATAAGAAAAGTTTTTAT
>Ga0307517_10006690_pt1 | contig 16979 bp, 8 predicted proteins | sample 23_EM_MG_FD_194515 | JGI IMG/M metagenome (GOLD analysis project Ga0307517, IMG submission 194515) | Populus trichocarpa ectomycorrhiza microbial communities from riparian zone in the Pacific Northwest, United States - 23_EM | ecosystem: Host-associated > Plants > Roots > Unclassified | place...
TACATTCATAATTCAATGATAAAGCTTGTTATTGTTCATATTAGGTGGTAATGTTGCTCGTGGGCATGGCTGAATTTTCAGATGTTAAAAAAAAGTTCTGCTATATATCTGATGTGTGTGTGTGTGAATGTTGTCGTTGATCTTTTAATTCTATCTTCCTCCTAATGAGCTTCTTTTCCTCTGTGAATGTGGATGGCATTGGCAGCACACTCATTTTCATATTAAGAATCGCAATCGACTGGTCACCTATTGTGAACTGGTGAAGAACAGTGTAGCTTTCTGGTGAGTGGTATCCATTGCTCAAATACTGCCTTGCTCCACGCTCCTTACAGGGAATCAGAGCACAGCCCGCAGTGCTTTCATTCTATATATGTGGACTGCCTTGCTGAGTCGAAATTACTTACAGTGTCCTAGTTAGTGCTTTCATGCTGTCTCTCAGGCTGCTGACCGTGGACCTCGTTGATTTTGCAAGGTCCATTTTGGAAAAGCTTTATGCCCCAAGGTGGTGTTGATTATTACTGTTATCAATCAAGTGAGTGCAACTATATATTCTTAATCTGACCGAACAATTTGCAGACCATACCTATGATTGAAAAACTGTTGTTTCATCTTCCATTTCCCTTCCCCACTTGCCTTTTATACTATAATAAAACAAATTCCAGGAGACAGATTGCTTGGCTCTGCAACCTGCTTGGAGTTTCATCTCCATTTACTGGTGACAACGGTGTCACTTTGAAATATTCGTGATTTGGGCAATGGTAAAAAAAAATAGTCCAACAGCTGCAACTCCAATGGATTCCCTGAAACCCTACACCAGTCAGATGGTGGGCGGCTCTCGGTGAAGCTGTTTGGCGGGCTGCTGTTGTGGATTTTGTGCTTGGCACTACTCTTTGAGCGAAGCCCTTCCTCCTTTTTCTTTCTACATTTTCTGTAGTATTATCATTTTTTGAGAAGACCATTTCCATTTTCTTGATTTTAGGCGCCAGTGCTTATTTATAAAGGTTGTTGATTTAGGAAATAGTCATGAACTAGTGCAAATTATGCATGAGAGTCCACCATAAAAAATAAAAGTAATTTGATTAATTAAATGAGTTTTTCTGAGCAAAAAAACAAAAGCTATCACGAGTCTCTTGATATCAAAACTTTGAAGATCACTGGTGTATGTTCTTGCAACTTGTAGAGAACACCATCATCATCTGGCAAATAATTTCCAGAGCCTACCTTGTAATGTGCTGCTTGTAGATCACACTTGTCATTTGCAACTTGCTTCCCAAAAAAAAGAGTCATGTAATTTAGATTGCTTTTCCTTGAAAATCATGAAATTTGATGATGGAAGATTTTGAACCGTTGAATTGGTTATGGTCCTTGTGGAAATGGAATAAAATCAGCTTTTGTCCCAAACGCTTTTTGAAGTACAAAGAGAATGGTAAAAACCAACCAGAGGGCTCGAAAGAGGCAGTTGAGACAAGTACTTGCCGACCATGTCACCCTTTGCTTCCCTCGGCGCATAGCTTCCTTGTGGCCACAGCCCGAGGGTGCTAAGCATCCAATTAGCACAGTTTGAGTTTGTGTTGAATTATGCCTGACTTTTCCATATTATTTGAGAGAGAAGTGATTTTGGATGCACCTAATATATATTTTTTTTTAGAAAAAAAAGTATTTTTTATTTAAAAATATATTGAAATAATATTTTTTATTTTTTAAAATTTATTTTAACATCAACCAATTAAAACAATATAAAATCATAAAAAATAATTAATTTCAAGCATTGAAAAAATAAAAAAAAAATATTATTTTAAAATACAATGATTTTGAAATAAAAAAAATTATGTTCAATGGAAGAACATTTTATTTCAACAATATTCAATGGTCACCAATAAAAAAAAGACGTGGGATTTGCTGGCTTATTTCAAGTTTGGAAAAATTCTGAGCAACTTGCTCGTAGCTAATGAGAGATTTTATCCCTTTTAACATTAATAATTTTTATTTTTGTGAAAATCATGCTTCCATGCTTATCAAAAATAGTAAAAGATGAAATCCTTCTTATCCCCCTCCCACCCTCTCCCTCTCCCTCTCTCGATAATGTAGTTTAATTATTCTTCTGAAATGGGAAGAAAAATGGAGTCCCATTTGTAATACCTCAATTTATTTATGTAACCTTAGGGCATGTTTCTACTATACTTAGAAGACTTGGGGCCATCAATGAGAGATGAAATGTTTATTAATATCGAAAGCTAGCAAAATTAATAAACTCATCATCATGATTGATGATTTTTTGATAATTAATAGACGTAAGGATTAAGTGGGGCCATGATTAAATTCATGTCCTCACCCTTTCATACCCTTATAAGACCTTATGAACATAAATGCAAGCTCTCTCTCTCCCTTAAGGAACATGGAAGTACACACCGTGGAGAAAAGGGAAAGCTGAAATTTTTATTTTTTGTTTTTTGTTTTTTAAAAAAAGAAGAAGGGGAGATATTTAGGTTTTTTGCTGTTGATATCTCCTTTTGAATCTCTCCTACATTTACTCATTTTTTGCCATCTAATATTTTTAATTAACTTGGGTTTCCTTTTCCTGCTAATTTTTTTTTTTTTTGCTTTTAATGGCCCCTTTTTTTCTCTATTTTTAAACCCATTTTTCCTACTCCGCTCAGCAAGCAAGAAAGAAACAAAAACCCTCTTCTGTGCTCAGACTCTACACTTGGTTTGGATGTGTGGTAGAGTTTTATGGTATGTATTTTGCTTTAATGGATCTGAGTATTGTGTGCTTTCATGTTTTGTTTTTTTTCTTACTGTTTTAATTGCTTGTTTCTGTAAGTATGCAGCTTTGAATTTCAGTGTGTTGAGCTTGATTGTGTTCGGTTCTTTTCAGCTATCATTTCTGTAAATGTAAAGAAAAACTGTGAATCCATCACTTTGTTACAGTTTCAGTACTTAGTCGAACTCTTTTGAGTTTTAATACTTGAAGGATTTTTATATTTTCAGTTTTTGATGTGGGTTTTGTTTCTTCATTGTTTCATTCAAGTTTTTGGAGGTGGTTGTAAGTTGTGATGTTAGATTTAGTGGATTATAGAGGGATTAGTTGAGTTGATGAGTTTCTGATCTTGGAATTTGTCAACCTTCACCTGACTTCAACAATTTGTGCAGGTAAAAGTAATCTTTTAAGTTTACTCTCTCTTTTTTTAATCTGTTTGTGGTAATAATATGGATATCAATTAAATTATAGCAAAGAAAGGTAGGAAGTAGTCTGGACAACCGAGAGCATTGTGCTTTAATTGACTTTAATTTTCTATAAATCGAATATAGAAATTTTCTATAAATTGAATATAGCAAAGGGTTGGTCAAATGTATTAGCCAAAGAGTTGGCCAAATGTATTGATTTTACGCATGATTCGTGTAGAGAATCTTCGCAAAGTTGTCGTATTAGTGCAGCAATAATATCTCATAGACTCAGTATTAAAAGCGTTTTGATTTTGACTTTTTAATCTGTAAGGAGTTGCTTGGATTACTTGTATTGCTGGATTGTGTGGCTGGATTGCGTGGATACGTAAATGTTTAGCGGTTCACATTATTGTTTGGACTTCACCTTTGGTTTTGTCGTCTTCTTTGCGTCCAAAAACAGCAATTTATTCTCCCCTCTTTGATTCGCTCTTTATGTTACTTACCTTTTCTGATTTGAAATGAACTGTTTTGAGCTTTATTTAAGCTGTCTTATTTCATCTATTCAGGCATATTCATGAGATGAGCAGCATGATGAATGGGACCGAGGATAATAAGAGGTCCAAGGGTCGTCAAGATTCACCTGCAGCTGATGAAGTTAATGGTGGGGGAATGGTGGGTGGGATTACTCCTTTGAAGAAAGGCCCATGGACCTCTGCAGAAGATGCTATTTTGATAGACTATGTCAAGAAGCATGGAGAAGGGAATTGGAATTCTGTCCAGAAGCACTCAGGGCTCTTCCGATGTGGAAAAAGCTGCCGTCTGCGATGGGCGAATCATCTACGACCAGATCTGAAGAAGGGTTCATTCACTCCAGAGGAAGAGAACCGCATCATTGAACTCCATGCTAATATGGGAAACAAATGGGCTCGAATGGCTGCAGAGGTTGGTAACCTTATTCCTGATTTAAAGGTTTTTCAAATAAATGTGTTATCACTTTGATCTTTTTAAATTATGTTGTGGGGATGGTATCGATCCGTCTAACTTTGTTCATGGAACACAACAATAATCAGATGTTGGATTTTTTTAGATATGCACTGTATAGAAAATCCACTAATCAAGTGGCATGGATATGGCAATGGTTGGAACAGATATACTTACAAACATGCGTATATATACAAAGATTTGTTCAGTCAGACATAACACCTGCACACTTCTTACTAAATTCCCAATGTAATGTGCAGATAAATATTCAAGCGTTTATTTTGAATCTAGCTAATTGCATACATGATTTGATAGAAGACATTGTCTGTCTTTTCTTCCCCATGTGTGTTTGCATACATGTGCAGTGTGTGCGCATACACAATGTAGTATGGGAAGAAGAAATTGGGAGGAGAGGAGAAATAGGGAGTAGCGGAGAAAAAAAGGTGTAGAATATCAGAAAATAACACGAGGGCTATGAAAACTTGATAGAAATTCTTCATTTATTATCAATTAAAAAAAGGCTCCCTCAAAAGAGTGATAACTTATGGTTTGTAGGCATCAATAAACCCTTCACAGTCCTTCAGAAAAATAAGTAGCATAAAAAAAGAAAAAATATTACTAATGTAAAATAATAGCTAGGAAATGGCAGAAAATTAATTCATCTAGTATGGTAGGAAATAGAATTAAATACTGAAAAAGAAACAAAATAAAAAAATCAAATTCTTAATTAATCTTCAATCATTCTGACGTTTTTGGAATGAGATAAGAATGTAAACCAGCAAAAAAAAGAGAGGATATATAAGCATAGTGTTTGAACACAATCTTATAGTCAGACATATATCTGCATAATCTTTTTCTTGTCTCAGATATCTTAGTTACAACATCAAAAGATTTCCTTTTTCCAGTTTAATGCATTTTTCATTAGGCTAAATGAGTCACTCTAATTAGTTTTGGAGATATTTGCAGAGTTTGTAGCTTGTCAAGAATCAACACCAAGTCCAAAAACAATTAGTGATAAAGAAATGGAAATCAACTTCACTGGTTTTATGTATTTCCTGAGCGGCTTCCATTTTCAGAAATATTGCTGGTTTTTCACCTTATATATTAATCTTAAAAATCATGTTTCAATCTTAGGGATTCATATTTTGTATTTAAAAGTAACTATTGTTTCAAAAAAAATTTCCGGGAAGAGGTATTCAAGAAGCTGTTTGTGGAATACATGTTCTGTGAGGCTTAGCATAAGCTTCAAAAGAACCAAACCTCTATGTACGCTCCACATCATATTACATACATGGAAGTTTCCTGCTACATGATTAACTACAATATGGTCTTCTTGTATATATGTTAAAGTGCTTATCCATTTGCTTCAACTAACTTCATCTTTCAGGACATTATTTTCTTTTGAAACAGGTATAACAGAACCTTGTTTTTCTTTCTGCCTTCATAATTAACCCCAGGCTCAGTTTGGTTTTTGGGGAAAAGTATCATCTTTTATGTGTTATGACTGAACCTGCGTATTTGATTATCTCTTTCTGTTTTTGTGAAGTAACTGTGTCCACACAGAATTACAATTTGGTAATTGAATATATTCTGAAGGTTTTGTTTCTTATAATATTGGCCACTCACAAGACATTGTGTGGTAGGCTGGTAGCATATTTCATAACATGTTAAGCAAATTCCTATACATGGACAGCATTTAGGCAACCATGGGAGACATGAAACAAGTTTGTTCCCTGATAATTTTTTTAATACAAACAAACAAAACCTCAAGTTCCCAGCTTTGTTTTCTGTATCATGCTTCCATTTTTTTGTGTTTATGATTTCCTTCCCCTTGCAGTTGCCTGGAAGGACAGATAACGAGATAAAGAACTACTGGAATACAAGAACAAAGAGACTGCAACGTGCTGGCTTACCACTTTACCCCCCTGAAGTTTGTCTGCGAGCATATAAGATGAATAAAGATGGTCAAAATATGGGCAAATTGCAAACAGGGGACGCACATGATCCTGATATGATGCTGACTGACCATTTTAAGATTCCGGAAGTGGAATTCAAAACTCTGGCACTCAATCCAGGTGTCCTGTCTTATTCAACGGGTCTTTTCGATGCTTCTGCAAGCAGCATGCTGAAACAAGGTGTAGGTTCATCCTATGGTCAGGGCCTTGTGTTCCCAACAATTCATCCTGCCAAACGCTTTAGAGAGTCACAGACCATATTCACTGGTCTTGATGGTAGTGTCAGTGGTGGAATACCAGAGTTCGATCAATTTACAGATTATCATCGCGGAAAGATTACAGGGAACTTTGGGTTATCTTCCCCATATGGTTGTGATTTGAGCAACTATGACCAGTCATCATGCGGTGTTCTTCCTGGCAGTCATGCCATATTAAATGGCAATTCTTCTTCTTCATCTTCTTCTGAGCCCATATATAGGGCCACGAAGTTAGAGCTCCCTTCACTCCAATATTCAGAAACTCAACAAGATAGCTGGGGAACACCTGCTTCCCCACTGCCTTCACTTGAGTCTGTTGATACTTTTATTCAGTCTCCTCCAACCAAGGAGACAAAGTCAGATGGTCTGTCACCAAGAAGTAGTGGTCTCTTGGAGGCAGTACTCTATGAATCACGAACTCTGAAATACTCAAAGAAATGTCCAGGCCACCAAACTTCAGATGCTTTTGTCCCAATTGGTTGTGGAGTGCATAGTTCACCTTTGAATGCCTGCGCAGCAGAATGGGAACTACATGCTGATCTTAACTCTCCTTCAGGTCATTCTGCTTCCTCATTGTTTAGCGAGTGCACCCCGATCAGTGGAAGCTCGTCGGATGAACAAGGTGAGAATATTTAAGATTACATGAACTTGTTGGGAATCCCAGTTTTACTAATGAACTTGTGATTCTTGTAGCATATAATGTCAAGCCTGAGCCAATCGATCAGGTTTTGCCATATGTTGAAGCGAGAGAAGTTCTCAATCAGACAGACTGTAACAGGCCAGATGTTTTGCTTGGCTCAACCTGGTTTGCGCCCAGCAATAAATACCATAATGACCAATTTTTTCAGACTGATGATGTAGCGGCACTTCTTGGTGGAGATCAACCGTGAACATTGAGCACTAGCAAGTGCTCCATGAGTTGCAACTGCGACTGGGGAAAGGATAGTGGCCTTGTTGGCTTTGACATCATTGAAATTTGATACTCCAGTAACCTTTATGATCCTTTTGTTATCATTCCTCATAGGCTCCCTAAGATTTTGTGACTTTCTTGGTGCCTCTGGATAATTACCTTCTGTTGTGCTCATCTTAGGTGACTGACTAGACATGAAACATTGTCCTGCCAATGCCATTGCCATTGCCATGTTATTCAAGTGTGGGTTTTGTTGTTGTTGTTCGAAATGACTGCTAGTTCTTTCTTTCTTCCTCATAACGATATATACTGCACAACCATCGAGCTTTTAGAATACTACTAGTAGTTTTTGCTCTCCTGTGCTACTTGGTATTGGTAATTGTTTGCTCATTTTTTAATTTAAAATATATTAAAAAATACCGGTACAACAAACCTATAAAAAATATTTAAAAAACATTTTAAAATATAGAAATTATTGAAATATCAAACAAGACTAAATCTTAAACGAAGCAGTGAGCAAAGAAATTACATATGCTTGGATTGAGAGAGAGAGAGAGAGACTGGTAGAAAACGAAGCCGTGCAATCAAGCTGAGGTCTAATGCCAAGAGATGCCAACTATTTTCGCTGGTGGCAATTGGCCAAATAAAGACTTCGTCATCTCCCCACTAAACAGTTACTCTGCCTCGTGCTTTTATGTGAGTTAAAACACTATATCAAAATAGAAAAATAAAATATCTAAAATTTAAAGATTATACAGATTATTATCAATATCACTTTGCATATTTATCAGATCAAGAATTAAATATATCAAGTGTATTTATAATAATAAAAAAAATATCACTTTAAATCAAGTAATTTTAATTGATAAAAGTTAAACCAGTTCTTTAAAGATTGGGAATAATAATAAAATTATTTTTGAATAATAATAAGGGGAAAAAAAGAATAAACTTAAACTAAGGTATTGGACAAAGTTTTTCTTTTTAAAAAAATATTGGACATCAAGTTTATCCAAAGAGTTTATTAATATAGATAGAATGTAATACACACGTTTTTTTGCAGTGGACTAGATTTTTTCTTAACATTAAAAAGGTTATAAAAATATTAGGAAATAAATATTCAATATATGTTGCCCAAAACACTTTTCAAATACTTAATTGTTGACATGTTGGACAAAATATTTTTCTAAAAAAACATTGAGACGTCAGATTGACTCGGGTTAACCATGGTTAGCATGTGAAACCCATGATATAGGATAAGAGATAGTAATAAAGGCATGGAACCCATAACGAAACAAATTAGAAAGCTCAATTATAATGAACCAAATATTAAAAGCTAAAAGAGAATTAAAAAAAAAAGGATAAAAAAAAGTGAATATAGTAAACCTATATCGGTGGTCAGCACAACAGTGTGGGCTGGGGCAATTTTTTCTGAACGCTAAAAGAAAAATGTTAAGGTGACACTAGGATAATATTCCAAAATAATATGAAAGAAACAAAATATAAGTTTGGTTAATTTGAAAGTGAAAAAAGACAACCCTAGTTTAACAGTATGAAAAACAAAGAAAACTCGAGTGAATCTTCTAAATTTAAGTTAATATTTCAAAATCACAACCTGTAAAATCTCATACTCGGGCTTAATCGAGAAAGATAATTCCAAACCAATTTAATGTTAAGGGATAAAATTGTAATTTTTTTTATCACAACCCATGAAATCTCATACTTGGGCTTCATCAAGGTCAATCTCCAACCAATTTCATGTTAAAAGATAAAATTAATCGAAAAAACTTGTCAATGTATAAAACTAGCAATTAAAAGAATGAGAATTAAATCTGATAGAAAAAACAATTGAAGGAGGATGAAATCACAAAAAGAAATCAATTTTATAAATCACCTAAAAAATAGCAATTAAAAGAATGAGGACCAAATTTAAGAGATGAAAAAAGTTAAAGAAGCACAAAATTAAAAATAATTTTCAAATTGAAATAATCTTTTCAAATTTAAAATTTGCAATTAAGAGAAAAGAGACTAAATATGAAAGGGAAAGAAATTGAAGGGTTGATGTGATTTCTTCAAGAGATAGGGCACATATTGAGGTGAATGAAAGAAAAAAGAAGGGGGGAAAGGCAAATTTGTGCCAAACCAGAACGAACCACCATACATACATCATTTAAGAAGGAAAAGGATGTTGAGACGAATCAAATGATGCGGTGGAAGCACGACTACGACCACCAAAATCAATCACACACGCTGCGGCGAAGCGTTTGACGTGTACCAACAACTTTTTTCTTTTTTATTTTACTTGTAAAAATTACTAAAATACCCCTAAGACTAAATAATAAAAAAAAAACCATCATGAAATTACTTCCAAGCCCCTAAAGTCAGGGTTAAAAAATTTAGATGTTAAGGGAAATGAAGTTATTACACTGTTAATTTAGGAAATGAAATTTCTATAAAGCCTCTAAACCAAAGATTCTGAATAATTTTATTGTTATTAAAAAAAATAGAAAGATAATGTTACTCTAAAACAAATAAAAAAATAACAAATTAACTTCATGAAATAATCATTTTTCTCTTCAAGATCATCTGATTTTTCATTCAAAATAATTTTACTATTAAAATCCATAGAAATTTAAAGCATATCTACAATGTTTATTCCTTTCACGTGGTTTAGATTCATACCTACTCTCCAATACTACAATGATTACATCATCATCGAATAGAAGAACTTGAATCCATCTGCACCTACAACAACCTAATTATTATTTGTAACTCTCAAGCAAAATTACCAAAAAAATCAACAATCACCATTATAAATTCTCTCCAATTAATTATTATACTTAAAGTCCTAATTAAGAAATTAAACACCTAACTTCATTCCAAATTCTTAATTTTCAACTCAAATGTTTTAACACTTTTTAATAAACAATTAATTAACATTAACAAAAAAAAAAAAAAAAATAAAGGAGAAGGGGTTTTTATTGTGCCTCTCCTCACATAATATTATTCACTATAATAGTATTTTCTTTCTTTCTTTGTTATTTTTTTCTTTTATAATCTATGTTATTTTTTTTTAATTTCAATTTTATCATTTAACATTAGATTTATTAGAATTAAGCTTCAAAAAATTTTTCAATTTACTTTTTATGATATTATCTCATACTCATGACTCGGACAATAGGTTTAACATGTTAACTTGGTTGACTTGAGTTTTTTTTTTCTAATTGATTTTTTTTCTCAATTTTATTCTTCAACATTGGGTTGATTAGAGATTAGGTTTCGTGATTTGTTTCAGTTCACTTTCTATAAGGTTATCCTCATTTCATGACTCGAATCACAAGTTTCGCGAGTTAACCCGGTTAACTCGAGTCATTTTTCTTTCTTTTTTAATCGATTTTTTTTTTAATTTTATCTTTCAACACTAAGTTGATTAAGAATTGAGTTTCATATTTTGTTTTAATTTGCTTTCTATTGGGTTATCTTGGTCTTATGACCTAGATCACGAGTTTGGCAAGTTAACCCGAGTTGACTCTAGTTATATTTTTGGATCCTTTTTTTAATTGATTTTTCTTCAGTTTCATCCTTCAACATTGAGTTTATTGGAAATTGAGTTTCGTAATTTGTTTTGATTTTCTTTCTATGGGGTTATCATGATCTTATGACTTGGTATGTGGATTGACAAGTTAACTCAGGTTGACTCAAATCGATCCAATATGTTGGCGTCTCAATATTTATAATTAAAAAAATATCATCTTAAATATTTATTTTAACTCAAACTATATTTTTATTAGTCATTTAGGTTGTCTTTGGATCCGTCAAGGTAATCAAGTCACATCGAATCAATTCTTGTATGGTTTAAAAGAATTTCTTATTAGAAAAGAAAATAGCAATGCTTAGCTATTTTTTTACGTTAAAAAAATAATCTAATCAACAGCATAACATGAGCCAATGATCTAATAAAACTTATAATTTCTCATAAAAAAACAAAATACCCATAATATAAAAAATTGCATATATGAATATATATAGAGAAAAATAAAAACAAAATTATCTAAATTCTCCATCAATTCAATTTCAAATATAAACATCAATAACAAACAAAATTCAACAACAATTAGTGGAGCTAGAAAGAGAGAAATATAATTTTGCAGCAAAAATTAAAGGGAGGCTTGGTTGGTTGTGAAATAATACGAATAGCTGCCTGGAGGTGGCTGTCAATGCTAGAAAAGTTGATAGAGGCTGTGGAGAACTGGGATTTGACGCGAGGTGAAGCTAGACAGCGAGAGGAGGCAGCAATGGAAGCTCCACCGGAAGGACTAAAATTGAAGTTTTAAGAACCTAGCTGGGTTACTTTTTAGGTTGCTATTTAATTTACTTGTGAAAGTTTTGATTTAATTAATAGTTCATTGTATCTAGAATATAAAAAATACAAGAATATTATTCACGGGGGTTAATTTTGGTTTAAAAATATAGAAATTTTATTCTAAAATAATTATATATTTAACTAAACACGTTTCTTAATTTCCCTTATATATCTATTTTATATATTAGGAGGAATTAACTAAACACAACGAAATTTGTTCATGTTCGAATTCGCTGTATTTACATTGAAAAATACTGGAAATTGGAATAAATGGGTTGAAAATTAAAGATAAAAAACGGGAAAGATTTTTTCTTGAAACGGGTTTTTCTATTTTCCTATTCGGTATAAACACAAATTAAGGTTACTTTAAATTAAAATAGGAAATTAATTCTTCTAAACAAAGTATGGAGATTTATAAATTATTATTATAAAAACAAATTAGAAAAGTTATGAGTTGTTAAGTTCCCAAACCAAAAAATTATGGCCCATTTTAATTTTATTTTCGGATACTTAACATCACATCCTATATCCTCGGATGGATGGATAGGGATGGTGGTTTAGCAAAATTTATCACTATGTGAATATTTCATCAAAAAAACAAATCCTACAATATTTTATATATAATGATTTTACTTCAATTTATTGTTTGTAATTTATTTTATAATTTTTTACTCTATATGTTATAGTTGTAAAACTCAACCCATGTAAGGTTTAGAACACAAATTGAGATGATCGATCCTAAAATATTTTTTTAAAAAAATTAAAATGATATCATTTTGATCTAAAAATAATAAAAAAAATCAACGGGTTGAGATTTAAGTTATTATCAATCAATCAAGTTTTTTAGATCAAAATGATATCAAGTTTTTTTCAAAATGATTTAAGTTTTTTCAATCAATTTTTTTTTTAATTTAAATTAATTCAGGTTCTAGATTAATCGAGTTCTAATCAATTTACGATGCCTAATCAAGTTTTTTTTTAATTTAAATTAATTCAGGTCCTCGATTAATCGAGTTCTAATCAATTTACGATGCCGAATCGAGTTTTACAACTATGCTATGTTGTATGCATGCATATCAATAACAAGAGTGTAGTAAATGGAAACTGAAGCGAAGAGTTGTAGTAGTGAGAGGTTACCAAAAAGGATTTCTCATTGAAGAATCAAAGGCAATGAATATTTATGTGAATCTAATAAATTCTGAATTAATGCCACCTAAAATTTGTGAGATATCTTCGCAAAATGGTTTCTTCTATCCAATCCAAGGCCTTATTTCTTTCTTCTTTCCCTGAATGTAGCATCTTATACGGCAAAATCTCTCTTATCTTTCCCTACTTATCTATCACTATACCGATTTTTCTTTAGCACCTTTTCCTAGAACCCTAGCTAGCTTGTGCTGCAGTCTTCTTTTTTCTTTTTCTTTTTTTCTTTTCTCCTTGTCTCTCATGGATGACCATGAACGAGAGCTTTTCCAAGGGGATCATTATCCTGCCAAGGTTACTGCAGCTAAACCTGTAGCATCACAACCATTAGATCCCTTAGCTTCGAAATCGAAATTTTGTTTCAAGATAAAAATAGCTAACAGCAGTAAACCTAGCGGGGATGATCGTGAAGGTTCAGCTGCTGACCTACATGGCCCTGGTTATCGGGTGTGTGAATATTGTGGTAAAGAATTTTCATCAGGGAAAGCGTGGGGAGGGCATAAGAGACACCATCTCAAGAACGATAAAGATCTCAAGAAAGCTAAAAAATTAGAGCTTACCAAGATCCAGCGTGAAAAGACGAAGAAGCATGAATTAAAATTGTCGAAGAGTAACGCTAGTAGATGTAATACCATCAAAGCTGGTGATGTGAGTGTGGCTAGTGGAGGAAAACCAACCTGCTGTTTGTGTGCTAAAGTTTTTCCTTCGATGAATTCTCTGTTTGGCCATATGAGATTCCATCCTGATAGAGGCTGGAAGGGGACTCAGCCGCCTTCATTTTCTGACAAACACAGTAGCTCCTCTAGTCTTTCTGAATCTGCAGCTGGATTAGAGGTTGATCAGATTGGTTTAGCTATGGAAAAAGGTTTAGATGATGGTGTTGATCTACTCGCATCCCTCTCAAGTTGGAACAAGAGGGATAAGCGAGGGCGGACCTTAGATCCAGTTGAGGCTGTGTGTGATCTGGACCCAGTTGTGGCTGCTTGTAATCTGATAGAACTATCTCGCGATGGTACTGGCCAATTAGAGAAGCAGAAGATTGAGGAAGTTCGACAAAGCAAGAAGCTAAAGATTAATGACGAATCAGCAACTTATAAATCTTTTCAACCAAAAAACAGCGGCAAACCAATGGATGATCAAAAGGCGGTAGCTTTCGACAGTGAAGGGGGAGTTTCGTGTTGGTTTAATGAAGAGAAAGGCAAGACGAAGAGGGAGTCAGATGAACAGGATGATGAATCTCACAGTATGATCACCAAAAAGAAAAAGAAGAAGATGATGATGATGAACTGGATGTGCAAGTTGAATGATTCTGAAACTTCAAAAGGCACTGGATCATATAAGATTGGATGCCGCAGTTATGATAAAGCGTTTCCAACATTTCATGCTCCAGGAGGTCATGTACCACCAGGCCTTGCCAATGCAGATAGAGCTGAACTGTTGGATTATAACTCCAACATGGATGTGAAAGGCCATGTTCTTTCTTCCACGGAAGTTAAACAGTCAGAAGAAATTGAAGAGGAGGGCTCACTCCCAATGGGGATTTCCTCCTTCCAATGTGATATATGCCATAAGACATTCCCCACCGGGCAGGCACTGGGAGGTCATAAGAGATGCCACTGGAAAGGGCCAGTTAAAGCTACTCCATCACATGAAGTAGCTTTACTAGGAGAAGCAAGTCAAAATACTTCTAATTCAGAATCATCTGGAGAAGCCAATCAAGCTGGAGAACCTACTCGGGCCAGTGCTTGTAGATTAAGCTTCGACCTGAACATGCCCTACATCATGGAGGATGGACAATAGATTTCTTTTGTCTTCAACTAGGTCTGATCATTGAGCTACATTTGCACCTCCTTTGTAGTATTTGAATTTCCTTCCTCCAGTTACTCGGGCCAGTGCTTGTAGATTAAGCTTTGACCTGAACATGCCCTACATCATGAAGGATGGGGAATAGGTTTCTTTTTTCTTCAACAAGGTCTGATCATTGAGCTACATTGTAGTTTTTGAATTTCCTTCCTCCTCTCCAGGTTCTAATGCATTTCCGTCGTCTTCAGGTTTTAATATATTACCTTTAGTATATTACATATATATTGCTTGAATTTAATCTATCTTCAACTACCTTTTTTATTGGTATAATGTCCTTTATTGTTTCCAGGCAGGCTATAACTATTTCTAATGTAAACCATTGCTGAACTTTGAATGAATCTGATGCAAGAAGGAAGCATATTGAGTCTTATAATGCTTAATTTCATGTTAATTTATCCAAATTATTGCTCAAAACTTGCTTGCTTCTCCTGATGATAAATGCATGTTGCTTTGTTTTTCTGGCGTATGAACAACTTAATTTACAAGCCTAAAGTCTAAACTCCTAGCTTCTGAGCTGATCAGGTGAAGGGGATGATCCCAAATGTCTCGACGGTAAGAGTAAGGAAAAGAATAGATGAAGAAAAACCTAGCTAAGTTGTTCCTTTACCAAGAATTCCGTATGCCTCATGCGATCCCTTTAACTGAAATTAAAGAAGGCTTTCATTTTGTACCATTTTCAAATCAATAATCCGCTCAACTTTCTTTGGTCCAAATTCTCTTGAGCATACAATCTTTTCACAAACAAGTGGTCTTCAGGTTTTCTCTCTTTGTTTTGTAATACAAAGTCCTGCTGGCAACAGCATGACTTTTTTCTTGTTTTTGGATTGTTAAGCAGTAACATCATAACCTGAATCAACTTGAATATTCACCCTCCTTTCTTCCTATTCTGCAGCTTTAGTATGCACTTGGATTGCATTCTAAGTGTTTTCAAATTGTGTTTTTACTAAAAAAGTCAAGTTATTTTTGAATGATTTTAAATGTAAACGACGTTAAAATCATTAAAAAAACACATAGATCTTTACAAAAACATCTGCACAGCATTACTAAACATATATTAATTAAACATTCCTAATGTTGCTGGGTGCTTTCCATGACAAAGGTATTTAGAACATGTATTGAAATACACACACACACACACACAATCTTAAGAGGAAGACATGAGATTGGGAATTCCCTTAGGTGTTTTATCATATCGCAGCAATTTTCTCCTGATTTTTTTGCAGTAGCATCGAGCACGTAGAGCAATGGCTGCGAAACTAGGTGATGGTAACATCATAAATCTAGTAAGATATGAGATTGAACACGAGGGCACTGTTTTTCATTAATCACAGAACTACAATAACACAACATTCTTAACAAGCAAAGAGACGTGGATGTATTATCTTTACCATACATTCATGAGAGATGGAAACTGTAACCATAATGTCTTGAAGGTAGTATTATGAGGTCTGTTTGCTCATATAGTACTAGACTTCCAAGTAAAATACCTCTTTAAGATGATTATAAAAGGAACGGACATGCTTATCCTTCTCTCGTAATCAGTTCTTGAGACGGAATGTATGATTTTTGCAATAAGCACAGTAGGATCAGGTCATAGAGTATATATTTATGTTGATCGAATTCGGATAGGGATGTGAAAACAAGAATATATTCAAGTGACCAACTTGTCAAGATCTTGAATTTTAGAATACAAAAACATAGTTATGATCAAATGTCCAAATTTTAAATACATATACAGAAATGTTTATGTGTATAACATACCCAAAATATTCATCTAGTCAAAATACGTTTTCTTATTATTAAGCTAAGCCCAAAATCCCCACTCCAAATAACAGTAGCTCATGACATGATTATGTTATAAAAATCTGTATTTCACTGTAGACCGTGAGATGTAATTCAATTTGGATTTACATAATGTCATTAATATATATTTTGCTCTTTTCTGTACAAAGTTTTTGCATGTTTGCGGGGCTAGAATGGTATTTCTCATGGGTTTTAAAGTCATTTGCAAATTGATTGGGACAATTTAATAATTTATATTGGTAGAATTACATAGATGCTCTTAAAAATAAAAAAAAATTAAAGGGCTAAGAGAGCTTTTGTATAATTTTCTTTTTTTAAAATAGTACAATTACTTCAGTGTCCAGTCAAGAAAATTAAAAATGCGTCAAAGGATATTTAGTATTTTTCTTATGGTGTTTTTGTTATACTCTATTTGGATAGGAGGAAAATTAATATTTTCATAAATAAAATAAAAATATTAATATTAATTAAGACTTAATTAATAT
>Ga0307517_10006691_pt1 | contig 16977 bp, 8 predicted proteins | sample 23_EM_MG_FD_194515 | JGI IMG/M metagenome (GOLD analysis project Ga0307517, IMG submission 194515) | Populus trichocarpa ectomycorrhiza microbial communities from riparian zone in the Pacific Northwest, United States - 23_EM | ecosystem: Host-associated > Plants > Roots > Unclassified | place...
TGACTAGAAAAAAGAGAAAAAAAAAATCATTACTGTACAAAGGCCGGCTTCCAGATGTTAATGTTGACAAATTCTACGCGGTGTTCCTGTATGGTGAAGATGCCTCGGCTTGGCTGACCTGAAACAATTTCAAAAGCTCTGATTGGTGCTGGACAAAACTCTTGGATCAGGCTGGGCTTATCTAAGTCTTGATTACCTTTTCAGAGGCTGAGGCTTAGAGAAAATCAGATTTGTCTACTGCACATTTGTCATTCCCGTCATCCAAGGGAGGTGGAGAGGGATCCCAAACTCGAAACCTCCGGTGAGTCCTAAACATTCTTTATTAGTTAAGCCACCACTCAGTTGGTCTTCGGTGACATCAATCATCGTTAGAGCCAAACAATGAATCTCCTGACTTAAGTTACAGAAACAAAACGAACATAATTTATTGTATTTTGGGTTTTTTTCTTTTCTTTTTTGACACATTGGAGGGAGATTTGGTGTAAAACTGGGTTTAATAACATGTTTGTTTAGGTGTTCTCAGATCAAAATAAAAATGAGTTTTTGAAGTTTTTTCAACCATTAGAGACGGTTGAAATCTGGGTTAGAAGATGACGAGTCTTCTAAACTTTAAAAATTATGCTCATCAAGAAGAAAAACCGTAGGCACAGATGAACCTAGCCTTCCAACTCCATGACACCTAGTCTATTTTTAAGCAAACATTAGTCTTTTTCTTTTCTTTTCTTTTTCCTTTTTTTTATTTTATAATGGAAAAATCTTTAAATACATTTATTAAAATAATATTTAAATAACTATTCGCAATAATTTTCAAGAGAATTAAAGCTTTTTATGGTAACATCAACAATTAAAAGTCAATAATAAAGAACACCAACCTTATCCATCCAGAACATCTAGAAAATCTCAGTATTTTCTGGAGAAAATCACAAACAAATAGGAAAATTATATAGTTACTAGTATAAGCAATTAAGTTTAACAAATTTTTAGGTAGTGTTTAGTTTTTTACTCTACTAAGAAGAAAAAAATGAGATATAGAAACTCTACTTATGAAAATTGAGACAAAAATATTCTATCTAAAAAAATAATTTTTAAACCAATTTTTTATTCTTCTAAAAATAAAAAGGAGAGAGAGATGGAGATAGAGACAACCAAATTATTTTTTTTCTCACAAATATCCTTATAAGCATTTTATAATTTCAATCTCTATCTTTATATTCAAATATGAATCTTTGATTTTACTTGACTTAAGTTCTACCATTTAGACAATTTAGGATTATTTAGAGTTTGTGCAAAAGTTACTTGAAGATCATTTCTTCTTTCTAGGGTTAGATGAACTCTACAAGACTAGGTTATCATAAATTATAAGTCTTCTAATTGTTCAGCCTCTAATAATAATCCACATCAGCTATTGGATAAAACATCTCTTAAAATCTTTATAGAGAAGAGAGAGAGAGAGAGAGAGAGAGAGAGACTTTTATGCCTTGAGTGTGAGCTTTTTATTTTCTCTACTCTACCTATTTGTATAGGTGTATCATGTGAAGAGTGTGTCTATTTTAGCTTTCATCATTAAAAAAATAAGGTCTAACATTTTATTTATATACAAAACACGACAATCATTTTAATGGAAAAATAACACTTTACACCCTAAAAAATATCACATATAATATTTCAGGATAATTTTAAAAATTTATATAATCAAGTCCCTACTTTAATTTTCTAGGTTTAGAATTGTAATTTCCTTGTATAAATTATATTTTAGTTTTTAATTTTAAAAAATTATTTACAATCAAGTCTCATTTGATTAATCATCCCAAATTAGTTTCTCGGCAATGATTCTTAATGCGTATATGTTAGGTTCCTAATATATTAGTTCAAATATAAATCACAATTCTAAATAAAATAGGATTAAATAAATTAAACAATTGAACTTATTATTAATTCAACAAATTAATTTATTTGTATTTGAATATCAAGTGCACTGTTTAGCAAAGTATCATAATCTTCTAAATATTAGAAAAGTCATATATGATTTGACTTACACTTTCAGTTATTAGTTTCTCAATGTAACTATTATCTTTTTATCAAGAATATTTTGATATAAAAATTTAAACATGGAGTGTGTATGCTCTATCAAATCATATTTATTCTCAACATCATAGTAATTGATTATTTGAATAAGACCTAAAATTATTTTCAAATCTCATTTCACCTTACCAAGGATTTCACAATTAATAATATGAACATGTGGAACATTTTCATGTTATGGACTACTACCTCTATTGCCAACAACGAGCTAGTTGTGAGCACAACATAGCCAAGCATGCTAGCAACATTGGCATTACGCTGTCGGTGGTGACAATCGCAGCCACCCTAAAATTATTTTTAATTTTTGTATATTCTAGCTAGGTAAGACCAGAACAGTAATCAAAATATATCTTTGAAAAAAATCATGAGACAAAAAAAATAATTCTACAAAAAATTGTCTTGCATATAAATTTAATTCATAATTAAATTCAATGATAATTAAAATATGCAGTCAACAACTCTAATTATCTAACAATGACCCAATAATATTTTTTTAAAAAAATTCTTAGAGTCTCAAGGATCCTATTAGATAAGTCATTTAGGGTTTGAGTAAAAATTATCTTAAGATAATATCTTTTTTTCTAAGTTTTGATCAACTTCTCAAGGTTGGATTGTCTAAAATCACAAATTATCCAATTGTCTAGTCTCTAATAGTAATTCACACTAATAATCAAATTACAAATCTCTTAAAACCCTTTTAAGGGAGAGAATTTGATATGCCTTGAGTGCTAGCTCTTTCATTTTGTGTTTTCAAGTGTTTTTATACCATATATTCTATAACATGCTTCTATATTTCTCTCTTGAAAATATATGGCATAATATTCTATTTATAGAAAAACTTGATAACCCTATTAATGACAAAATATCAATTTATCATCTGAAAAATATCACATATATTATTTCAATATAGTTTCAGAAACTTATCCAATCAAGTACCTACTTGATTTTTCTAGGACCATAATTATAATTTTCTATATAAATTATATTTCAGTTCTTAATTTCTAAAATTTATTTACAACCAAGGGAGCATTTGTGTTGCCCGGAGAGTGGTTTTCTATAAACCACTTTCCAAACTTTCCTGTGTTTGTTTGTCATTAAGAAAGTTGGTCAACGGAAAACACTTTTCAGTCAAAGAAAAATTTGACTTTATTTTCAGGAAAGTATTTTCCTTTTATTTTGGACGAAAAACACTTTCCAGAAGTTGTGAAAATTTTAGAAATATCATATTATTTGCTGATTATATCAAATTTGGTCCTCAAACTTTTGATTGATATATATTTTGTTTGAATCTTTTTTTTTTTAATTTCATCCCTTAAAATTTGATTTAATTTGATTTTTATATTATCTTTGAACCTCATTTTTATGATTGTTATTTGATTTTCTCTTATCATTTTTTTATTGAAATTTTTTATCTATCAAATTTGATCCTCATTCTTTTGATTGTTACTTATTTGATTTGAAATAATTTATAAAATTGTAATTATTATTATTTTAATTTCATTATCTTTCAATTTTTTTTATTTGTTAGATTTGATTTCCATTATTTTGATTATTATTTATTTTATTTGAGATAATTTATGAAATTAGATTTTTTTTCAATTTCATTCTCATTCAATTTTTTTAATTTGTAAGATTTGTTCCTTATTATTTTAATAAACTTGAAAAAAAAAACATTAATAAGCTATTTTCCAGCTCATTTTCCATAACATAACCAAACACTGGAAAGTGTTTTCCAACTTATTTTCCATGACACTACCAAACATCGAAAAATAATTCACTTTCCAGGAATTCACTTTCCAAAGAAACCACTTTCCAAAAGGAAACTACTTTCCAGCAAACAAACGGGGCCCAAGTCTCACTTGATTAATTATCCAAGTTTAGTTTCTCACCAGTGGTTCTATATATATGTGACCTATTAGGTTTCTAATATGTTAACCCAAATATAAATCATAATTTTAAATAAAATAGGATTCAATAAATTAAATAATTTAATTTATTATCTATTCAACAATTGATTCATTATATTAGAAGATTGAGTTCATTGTCTAACAACGTGTCATGATCATTGACATATTAGAAAAGTCATAAGTCATTTAACTTAATTTTTGAGTGACTAGTTTCTCAAAATAATTATTATCTCTTCATCAATAATATTCTGATCTTGACATTTGAGCATGAAGTGTGTAGTATACTTTGTCAAATCATGTTTGTCTTAACACTATAGTCATTGATTCTTTGGATAAGATTTGAAACTCTTTTCAAATATCATTCATCATGCACAAGAGTCTCACAATCAATATTATCTAAGAATAGGTTAAATATTTTTCTAATTTATTTAGGGTAATGAATCCTCTTTTAATCATTTAAATACCTTTATATAATTCATGTTATACTCAATATCTGATCGTTTGTTACCATTGATTACGACAACATGTAATCAAAATCAAAGCATACATTTTCTATATAAGATACCTTAATGATCGCAATTCTAGGGATCACTTGCACAGTTATAACGTGAGCCTTTTGAAAGACACAAGTGATCTATATATGCAGAATTCTTGTGTGAATTAATTCAGTGTATATATCATTTGACAAGCACCTCTATATTAGTTTTAGATATTCCTCATACCTTAACTTATAAGAACAATTGTTTTCTATCATAAAAGAAAGACACATAGTATATACTAGTTTCAATAGCTCTAATTAATGTTCAGTCTTAATATAACATTTAGCAACAATGCTTTGATGCAATAGGAATTTCATAATTATAATCACTTTAGAATTCTCTCTGCAAAGAATTTTTATCTCATTGACTTTATCTTTATTCTAGATTCATTAATTAAATATAAATGAATATTAAATAAAAAAAAAGTCTTTATAACAATAAATATATTTTTACATTAACAAATTCAATTTCATGTGTAACTAATTTTTTTATTATAGAACATATACACTAATACATAAATCATGAGTTCATTAGAAGTCTTTAAGACAAAAGTTCATAAGAAAAGTAGACTAGGGCTCCAAGGTAAGAATAAAAATTGTAAAGTGATTTGATAATTAGATGTTTTGAAGTGAATAAAAATGATCTTGAGCTTGAAAAAGTGTTAATAGAGATTATCAGAACTTTTTAAAAGTGTTTTTAGTAGAAGATATTATCCAAAAATAATTTAGAAAATAATATTCTAGTGGTTAGAAACTTTCTAGTTTATAGATTTGTGATAGATAAGAAAACTAGAAAGACATTATCAATTAATTCTTTGTAATAAATTCTATACTAAGGTCGAACCTAGCATGCTTAGTCCAACTGTGCGTTGACTTAAGAGTCCAGGTCCAAAGTGCAAACTTGGCTCGCAACTTCTTTTTTTAAAAAAAAACTATGGTTTTCTTTTTATTTAAATTATTATGATTGCTTTCTTTTTATAGTCAAAACTTGTTTCCTTCAATTAAAACTTGAAATAAATTAAATTTAATTTTTGTTTTGCTAGAAACACATTTTTATAGTTATATTAAATGTTTATTTAAAATTATTTATTTATTATAATTTTTTTTTTGTTATTTATAAAATAAATTGCAGTTAAAAGGTAAAGATTGAATAGTGAGATTTATTTTATAAAGTTTTTATAGAATAATTGCACTTTATTCTGTGCATGCCATCTCACCCAAGTAAAACAAGGATATAGTAATTGCTTTTTTCCTTTCTTTTTTATTCAACGAGCTAGTTTGTCATTGATTGAACCTAGGTAATTTCTTAAGTGATTATAAGTACACTCCTTCACATCAACTTGATACATTCAAATAAATTTAATAAATTCCTCAAAATGATAGAATAAATAATACAGCTTTGATATCAACTAATATCATGAAAATAACACACATAAAAATAACAATCACAATCAAAATAAAATTATGTCGAGTAAAACTCACACAAAAACATTTATTTGAAATTTTATTATTTAATATTTTATCTAAACAAAACTCAATATTATAGCTCTTTTAAGTTGCTTATTTACTAAAAAAATATTCTAAACAAAGCTTGAAAAATAAAAGAAAAATTAAGTAAATGAAAAAAAAAATTAAATCAATTAGAAAAATATTGCAAATTATAAATAGTAACTTCTAAACCTTATTTTAAGATCTTTCTAATCTCAAATGGTTATGAAAACTTCTAGTATCTCCTAACAAAACTTCAGTCTAATCAAATAAACAAATCAAAATTTATATCTATTAACATAAAGCTAAGTGTTAAAATAAAGTCTCATACATCAATAAAAATATTTTAAATATCAAACCACTAGTTTTAATTCGATAATGACAATATAGTTACATAAACACGTGAATTTACTTTAATCCATAAATATAATTAATGCAATATGATGTAATTACATAAATATGATGTAATCATTATCATATGTTTGCTAATTCTTCCTTTAGTTGAAATTGTTCCATTCCAAGCTTTTAAGCGTTTAACATTTATGGTGTTTTTACATGATATTAATGCAAGCTCCTCGCCTAAGTACACTAACTAAAACCAAGTTAAAAAAGATGTCAAATTATGATATTTTTGTTTCTACATTACTAGTTAATGATGTTTCAAAATTTAATATGCTAAAAAATAAAGTTATTAGGTGTTTGGATAGTGGGTAATCACACGTTCATGTCAATATTCTTTTCTCTAGAATTCAAGAAGTAGATAGTTGGTAGTAGAAAGCTTAACACCAGTAAAACAATCTATTGTGGTAGGGTTTAGGGACCCTCAAATGATAAAGTCAGTGAATTTTTAGTAAATATTGCAATAAATGAGAGAATGAGCTTTAAATTTCAAGAACAAGAGTTTTCGTTGTTTTTGTATGATAAATACTCTGAGAATAAAAATACAAATACATAGAAAATAGAAATTGTGAACATTTATTTGAGTGGTTCAGGGGGGTATTTATAGCTCATGAACCTTGTTATTTTTATTGGTATCGAGAGGCTTTTTCACCTTATAGTATTAATAAGAGATAAATATCTTTTACACAATATTAATGTTGATGGAAATATTGTAGGTCCTTAAAAGACTTTCTTACACCTAGGGGTGTAACAAGACGAGTATTCTTGACATTAGCATTTTATGTTAAAAGTCATTATAATAAATGAACCTTCCCTCATGGCCCAACATGGGATCTATAATGATCGTCAGGCCTATACCCACTTAGGCTTGGCATGATGCCAAGCCTAAGGACAATAAGTGTGGTAGCTTGTCGGATTTATGTTTGTTTGGGCTCAATGCGTAACTGAACTCAAGGATATTGGGCCCGACAACTCGTCAGACCCCTATGTACTTTGGCTTAACATGTCGTTGAACTTATGGACACTGGGTTTGGTAGCTTGCCAGACCTATGTGTGCTTGGGCTCAGTGCCCAACTAAACTCAATGATGTTGGGTCTCGCAACTCGCCGAACTCATGTGTGTTTGGGCTCAGTGTGCAATTGAACCCAATGATGATGGGTTTGATAGTTCGTCAGACTCATAAGTGTTTAGGCTCAACATGTAGTTGAATATAATGACGGTGGGTCTAACAGCTCGCCGAACTTATGTGTGATTGGGCTTGACGTGCAGATGAACCCGAGGATAATGAGTCTGGCAGCTCACCGGAACAATGTGTACTTGGGCTTAACACGTACTGAACCTCAACTCGTTGGATCTATGTGTACTTGGGCTCAACATGTAGCTGAATCCAAAGATGTTAAGTATGGTAGCTCACCTGACCTATATGTACTTTAGGCTCAGCACACAATTGTACCCAAGGATGCTGGGTCTAACAACTCACCAGACTCATGTGTACTTGGACTCAACACGCAGCTGAACCCAATGATGTTGGGTCTTGCAACTTGTAAAACCCATGTGTACTTGGACTCAATTGCAGCTGAACCTAATGATGCTAGGTCTTACAACTCGTCGAACTCGTAAACTCAACGCATAATTGAACTCAAGAACCCTGCATCTCACGGCTCGCCAGAGTAATGCATGTTTGGGCTCAACGTGCAATTGAACCCTATGACGTTGAGTCTGACAGCTCATCAAACTCATGTCTGTTTAGGTTCAGACGTAACTAAACTTGAAGACATTGCTAGACCAATGTGTACTTGAGTTTGCTAGACCCATGTATACTTGGGATCGACATATAGCTTAACCCAAGGATAATAGGTTTGACAACTTATCAGACCCTGTCTGCTTTGGTAGCTCACTAGACTCATATATGCTTAGGCTCGGTGCATAGCTAAACCCAAGGATGATGGGTATGACAACTCACCAGATTTATTTCTACTTGGGCTTAGCACATAGCTGAACCTAAGGACGTTGGGTCTAATAGTTCATCAAACCCATGTCCGTCCAGACTCAGTACGTAGCTGAACCTAAAGACACTAGTTTGGCAACTCGTCAGACCCGTGTGTTTTTAGGCTTAACATATAGTTGAACCCAAGGATGTTAAGGTTGCCAGTTTGCTAGACCCATGTCTGCTCGAGCTCAGCACATAGCTGAACCCAAGGATATTGGATCTAGCAGCTCACCAAACTCATGTCTACTTAAGCTCATCACATAGCTAAACTTATAAATGTTAGGCTTGGAAGCAAGCCAGACCCATGTCATTTAGACCTGACAGAGATGTTGGGTATGAACGTAAACCCCCCTCCTATCATTGGGTTATCATTTTGTCTTTAACCCTTTAAAATTTGAGTTTAGGCTAAAAACTAAATTTCAAAAATAATAAAAAATAAGTGTCTCAACTACAATTGAAAGGCAAACAAATCCTAAAGTTCTTTGCAAAATATCAAACCAAAATTTGAAAGAAACAAGAAAATAAAAGTAAATAAAGAACAGATATACGAGGAGGAAGCTCAGGAAGGTTATGCACAATTGTATTCTAGTTAGCTCAAATAATAACCAAATTTCATACTTACTAAATATTTATACATATAAAAAGAAAAAATAATATTCCCAGAAAGTTAAAAAAAAAAAAAGAGTTCGAGTAACCTTTTACATAGTTGATCACCGCTGCTAGAACGCCAAAATATCAGCCGATAGTTTGAGTTGGCAAAGCATCTGAGGTATGAGGTATCTATCAAGCACAGAACAGTAAGAACTTCCTATATTGCCTCCTCAAATGCAGCACAGAAAAGCAATATAGGAATGTCTCGCTAGAATGTCTTCTGTCTTCCAATTCCCAGTCATATTTATATCTGTCATTCCATCTGTTCCACATTTTCCTCCCGTGCAATTGGTGCTATCCACTTATGGAGCATCTGACCACCTCACATTACTTCCCTTTTACCCTCCCTCGCTGTGATTTAGGACCAGATCCATTTTCCTTTTTTTTTGAGTTTATTAACAGTGTCTGTTATTTTCATGGTTAAGAAACATTCTAAATTTGAAAACCCATCCCCTTGAGCCAGGACAAACCTCAAATGGTAGATTCAGAGGCTTTGCAAGTCTCATGTTTCTACAATGTGTCCAATTCTCGAGGGAATGATGAATTCCAAACATGCAATTACATGGAAATATAAAATTAGTTGCAACAACAAATCGAGTTCCAAATAATGTATTTTCTATGATGAAGTATCAAACTTCAATAACTTAATTATATTGCTAAAACATTACAAGGTTCAAAGAACATTGTACAACAAAAACTTCAAGTAATAGCCGAGTCAAGAAATAAAACAACACGCCTAGTGCAATTGACACCGGAAGAGCTGGCAAAGCTTTCTGATAAAACGCCAATAGCATCAGAGTAACTCCCAGACCTGCTATAATAGCAAGATAGCATGCATATACAGTCATAAAGTCATACATAGCTGCTCTCCCAACTAAGACGCTGTAAAAGATAAAGTCCCCCAGCCCCAGTTTGATAGCACCAGTTGACCCCAACCCAATCCCTTCTAGCAGCAAATTCTCCCTGGATGCAGAGTTTTCCTGTCCGTGCAACTGAACGCTCGTCCTACGATCAATTAATGGTGCAGAAAGCTCAGCCTCCCTTTCCAAAACTTGCCCTTGTTCAGCTCCAATCAATATTCTGTCATTGTGGTCACTACCAATTGAATTAACTGTGCCACGAGTCAAGTTAGAATCGACAACAGACTCAGAATCCAAACTGAGATTAGAATTAGTCTCAGAATTCAAATTCTCATCAGAACCATTTCCAACACTGCTCCTTTCTCTCCATACCCTCCTTCGAACCACACCATCCCTTGAGCCTGAATCATGATTAGTCACGGGCCGAGCTTCATAAACTAACGCAGGGATATCTTCATCCCTAGAGATTGCAAGCTCTACCAGGATCCTTAATGGACCAACAGGCAATAAAACAGCAGCAAGATCATACAATGCCAAGGCAACCAATAGTACCCAAGTAGTCCATTCAGGCAAAAGAGTAAACCAATAAGCAACTAAAACCCCAATAACAACCAAATACCCTTGTGTCACAAATATAGCCATTTTTGACATGAACACGGCCAAAACACCCACAGAAGCAAAGTTGAACAAAATCACAAGAAAAGTGATAGAATCAATGGGAATATTAAAATCTCCGATAAGAAACAAAGCAATCTCACCACCCATAAATCCCAGAACTAAAAAGGAAGAGAAACCCATGTAGAGTTTCAAGAAATGAGTGCATCTGAGGTAAAAGAGAATCACCAAAACAAAAGTAACAAGAGTGATTATAGCCACAAAGATAAGGGAGTTGATAAGGGCACCTTTGAATTTGTCCCAAAAGGAGTCAGATGTTGTCTCATTGTAAGCTATGGTAGCTATGGTGTTAATTGATGAAGCTGAAGAGGAGGAGTCCGTATTGAGAATTGAAACCAGAACCACCACCAGGAACATGCAGATTGAGACTGGTGTTATGATTCTGACTAGTTCTTCACCTAAAGAATCAAGAACACTTTTGGGTCTTCGGTTTTGAGCCATTGAATTTGAGATTTTTTTAATCAAGTTCGGGTTTTGAGGTTTGTGATTTGATTTGAATTGGGATTTTTCAATTTTGAAGGGTAGAGCTCGAATTTTATTAGGTCATTTTGGTTCTTTGGGTGGGGAGTTCCCACATGATAGTGATCATGGAAGTGAGCTATCGGCCGTTCATTTTGTTGATGTACCTACACATGACTGGTTGGATGGATTTTTATTTATTTATTTATTTATTGTTCACAAACAGAGGGTCGTTTTCTTGTTCCACAAATTGTCCTCCAATAGCCATTTGTCCGTGCTTTGCCTGCTAATCAAATAATTTTTTTAATATATTTTTTTATAACAAATGAAAGAAAAAGTTTAAATAAAAGTTCAAAATTAAAATATTTAATTTAAAAAATAAAAAAAAAATCTAGCTAACCAAGGTTAACCTATAAAATAGGTTATTCAGGTTATACATCTCATTGAATTTAACATATTTTTATTTTTAAATTTTTTTTCATTTCATCATACAAAAAATAGGCTCATTAGACTTATTTTATATCAAATAATAATTAAAAAAAAATAGAGGCTATATGTGGGAATGAAATAAAAAAATAACCATAACTTTTTAAAATTTTTATATAAAACTTAAATGTTTTTTTTAAGCCAAATAAAAAAAAACATTGAAAAACAAACAAACGATGAAATGATGTGTTTATTTTTAAGGAGTTAAAAACACATTAAATTAATTAAATTAAATTAAAAAGGCTAAGTGTGTAGGCCCATAAAAGGTCAAGTCCGCACATCAGGCCCATGAAATAGACAAACAACATGTTATCAATTTTAAAAAAAAATATTAAAAGATGGATGTCGCGTTGTCCGTCTTTTAATTAAAAAAAATTATAGATGACGCATTGTTTGGTGGCTAGGTGCGTGAGCATACCCACATATATCGGACCCTATGTATTTTTTTCTTAAAAAAATTTATTTTCAACTCATTTTGACTCAAAATATCTTGAAAACACCCTAAATATCATGATAAACTCATATTGGCCTCAAAACCTGTAATCAACCCGAAACTAAAATCTTCGCGAGCTCATATTTGTTTTAGATAATTTGAAGGTGAAAAAACACCTACGTGAAGCTTCCCTCATAGAATGAAACCCTTTAACACCAAGATCAACTATTTTGATGGCCAGAATCGATATCAACAATAATTTTCTCTTTCTAACGCTACAATCTGATAACTTTCTCTCTTATCTTTTAAACCAGGGACTAAAAAGTAAAATAAAAAATTTGGGCTAAAATTGAATTTTTTTTTAATTGGAAATCATAAGGACTCAATATTTATAAATAAAAAAGTATAATAATTACAATGAATATTTTGCCAAAAGTTTGAAAAAGCCAATCATTTCCTCTGTTGTTTCACTTTAGTCCCTTCTCTTTCAATCTTACCATTTCCTAACAAACCAACTTAAATCGGCCTTCAATTTGGTCATATAAGGGTTAAATAAAAGAAGTCTTAGGACGAAAAGAAAATTGTATTGTGGAAATCCATGGTGCAATACGTGTTGGTCTATAGTGATAGGGGACAATATTTTTCCCACACCTTTTAGTGTTTTGTTAATTAGATAGATAGTAGGCGCTGCTTCAGAGGCCGAGTCAAACTTTTTCTAATATAGAAAAAATGCTCAAACAATGATAGTGTTTTTAAAGGAGTAAGAAAAACTTAGTATCTGGGTCATTGATTCGAATAGGTTCAATAAACTCAGTTAATTTAATAATATAATTGTCATAACTCAATTTTAGGTTTCCCCAAAATTTCTCATTTTTTTATGTAAAAAATATTTTTTTAAAAAAAAATGAAGAACAAAAAAAAAGAAAAAATAATAATACTACAGATCAATCAGGCATGCACAACTATTCAAAATGCCAGGTGGATGAACAATTTAGAGTTTTGTTCAAGAAATATTAAAAATTGGATTGAAAATGCGGTCAAGATTGCACAAATAAAAAGTTTGAGGACTAACATAGACAAGATTGCAAAGTTTGGCAATTTAATTTTGACAAATAAAGGCTTAATTAAGAAGAAAGTCGAATATGGAAGCAAAATTGCAAATTAGGAGAAGCCAAGGGTTCAATTGAACTTTAAATTAGTTTAATTAGTGCAATTAGGGGTTTAATTGGAGAAATATTATAGGTCAAGAGTTGATTCGGGTAAAAATTGCAAGGAATGAAGATACAAGGACCAAAATGAATAAGCATTAGGTTCCACGGGTTTTGATTGACTTAATTAGGGATGAATTTATAAAAATTAAAAGTTTAAAGAGCGAATGGAAGACTGAATTGAAAAAATATAAAACTAAAAACTATTTTGCAAGAGAAAGCCAAAAGTCCATCAAGGGTGTGATCCGTTTCAAATTCCTATAGTTTATTTTGTTGTTTTGACGCTCCTCCCTCCCTCTCCCATTTCCATTTTTTTATGCATCTCTTTCATAAGTCAAGAAAGCTGGCTATCATTCACTTAAAATCCGTTTGTTTAGCAGTGGTGGACTTTTGCATATTTTAAACAGTTTTTTTTTTTTTGATTTTTGTGAAAAAATAAAAGACAAAAATATTTTGCATGCATATTTAAACTTTATAACAAGTTTATAAAGTTCATTAGAACTTGGTGGAAATTAAGGCATACCTAAATTTTTGAAATAATAAAACCATCAACCTTATCTTTCTAAATAAAAAATATTTATTACTCATGTTTGAGATAAGTGAACTCATAGCGAGTTGTTGTCTTGAACAATAAAAAATAATAACACAGTTCTCAAATATTTTTCTTAAATACAAAATTTTTAATTCAAATTTTTACTTATTTATTTACTAGTACCAGAGTCACGAGTATTCATATTTACTAATGTTGAAATTAGAAATACTCTCAGTATTCACTAACGTTAGAGTTATCAAAAATATTATACATTTTCTTCATGCAGTACTTATCAATACTATAGTTGAACATTTACTGACGTCAGAGTCAAGAATATTATAGACAGACCATCAATAACATAATACAATAAACTCATAATAATTTAAGATAAAACCAGCAATGCAATCTATTTAAATGGTGATAGTGTCTTTCCTTTTACGGAACCAATCTCATACTATAAAATCTTTATTGACCAGTTAGGGTTTCTAATGATCATAATATTAGGTGGCGACTTCTTAAATTAAAAAACAAGATGCCAAATATTTGTTTTTTTTCCTAATTTTTAAAGGTTATCCCGATATCGGGTGTGATAACGATTATAGAAAAGAAAATGGCAATAAAAAAAACCAAAAAAATAATGACTAATTGAAAAAATATAAATGCTTGCTAATATTATGCAAAGATACCCTCTAAATATTCTTAAAATGTCTCAATTATCTTATTTGATAACAAAAAAATATTATAATGGGATAACCTCATAAAAAAATAAAAAACAAAATCTTAAGCTTAATTACTAGCAAATCAAACGTTGAAGGATGAATTAAAAAAAATATCAATTTTAAAAAAGGACAAAAAAACTTGATTCTAGTCAACGTGTCAAACTCGCAGCCCACTTGTTTGGGATAACCCTGTACAAAAAAAAAAACAAGGAAAATAATGGAGGTCAACTCTTAAGTAAATTAAATAATGGAAAACAAAACTGGAAAAAAAAACTTAAGTCAATTAGGGTTAACTAGATTAATCTATGATCCGGGATATGAGATTGAAAAAAACCCCATATAAAATAAATCAACACAAATCACGAAGCTAAAGGCTTAATAACCTAATGTCATCAAATGAAATTGAATTTTGAAAAAACTAAAATCAAATTAGGTTAATCTTCAAAACACAAGACCTGAGTCATGAGGGGAAAAATAAAATAAAAAACAAAAAAAAATAACAATCGAAAGAATGATAATCAAATCTGATATAAAAATGAAATGAAGTAATATAATAAGGGATGAAATTTAAAAATAAAATAAATCATGAAAATGATAAAAAAAAAAATAGCAATGAAATTAATGGGGACCACATTTGATATATGAAAAAAAAAAACTAAAAAAATGATAAAATTGAACTAAAATTTCAATTTTATGAATATTTCAAATAAAAAATAATAATTAAAATAATATGGATCAAATTCAAGGGAAAATCAAATTGAATGGTTGGTTTGAAAAATTAGAAGTTTGGCACGGGAATCAAGGAAAGAGAAAAAAAGAAGAAAAAAAAAGATCATCGACTCTAACATGCCACCCACGCATGGATGAGCAGTTGAATAGATTCCAACGCTGCCTCGAAAGCTAGTGTTTGGCTGCTGAGCAATGTTGTACATGCCACTCGAAGTGCGCTAGCAACACCCAAGCATTGACGTGTGCATTGTACATATTAGCAATTTTTTTAATAATATTTATATTTATTAAAATACTAAATTTCCTCTCAATACACTTGTTTATAACAAAAAAACCCGTAATGAAAAGATAAGAAATCCCTTGAAAACCAGTTCGATAAAAAAAAATTAAGATTTTTTTTTTAAAATACTTTAGTTATTTCACTATTTTAACAAAAAAAATAAAAAGACTAAAACACTCTTGTATGCTAGTTTTTTGTTGGCTTTAAGTGTAATTAAATTATTTTACTTTGTTATAAAAAGTATAAAGACTGATTTAACTCTAATGAATTTGATAATACAAATTGAATCTTATGAAAAGATCATTTTGCTCCTGATTTTCACTCCATTGGCTTTTACTGTCATGCTGGTCTTTTTAGTTGACGAGACCATAATTATTTACATGGTAATGGAAAGAAGTTATCAAATGAAGGAGGAATGCATTGCAAGTCCCTATCACTAAAATTTCTTAGATTTTCAATTCAATTTGCTATGAAATTATAAAGATTCTTGTAGCAAAAAGAAAAGTTTTTTTTCTTAACAAGAAATTATTTCTAAATTAAAGACAAAATAATTTAGATTGATAATTCAATTCATTTCTACAGATATTTTGAACAAAACAATATATTTAAATTCAAAGGTTTAATGTTTTATTCTAAACATACAAATTGTAACAGATTATTAATTGAATTCAATGAATTCAAATTTATTTAACAAGGAATAAAAAGGTGATACATTCGGATCTCATCAATTTTTATATGACGAGATTAACAATGCTATTTTATGCAATAACTTTGATGCAGTGTTGTCGTCACCACCATCCTTGGAGAGAGGAGAAGTCCATTCCTGAAAATTATGGAGGCTGCCTGTGAAGTCTGTAAAGAGTCCATCAACTCGTATATTGTTTAACCAATAATCATATTCCTCATATGGGTCTTGGTGGAAGTCGAAGTGTAAGAATTTGTTCTCATTTCTGTAAGTGTAAGGGTGCACCTGAGTTCAAATCAAGAACACTGGTGAATGATTATGATTACGAGTATATGGAAGAAAAAAAGCAGTTCAATATCATTGTCAGAGAAACTGTGAAACTGAAATGAACCAATGCACTTGATTTTGATCTTATGAATAATGGAGTTTGGCCATGCAAGCAAGTTATTTAAATCATGATGCTAGTAAAGTATAAAATATATAAAATGACAGCAGAAAATCAAATTGTATCCGTTACTCTTTTTTCCTCCATAATCACACAAATATTCCAATGCTTATGGAGTTCTACATGCAACGCCATTAATTTCTTCATAGACTTGAAAGCATCTCCCTTTCAATTCTAACCTGGAACGTGTTCTGTTGCAGCATTTGTTGTTGGCCATGTGTTTAAGTTGTGTTCTCATCCTAGATGTCTTCATTTGAATAAACTTTACAAACTGTGTTAGAAATTGCGACTGGTCTAAGTGCAGGGCATGTTGCTTTCCACTTTAAAAACTCTATCACCATATGGCCTACTTAATTTATGTTAGAAATTCCTTGCAATTATCGTTGCACATTTTTATATCACCATATCATC
>Ga0307517_10006692_pt1 | contig 16977 bp, 7 predicted proteins | sample 23_EM_MG_FD_194515 | JGI IMG/M metagenome (GOLD analysis project Ga0307517, IMG submission 194515) | Populus trichocarpa ectomycorrhiza microbial communities from riparian zone in the Pacific Northwest, United States - 23_EM | ecosystem: Host-associated > Plants > Roots > Unclassified | place...
TTTCAACTTGGTGAGTTAGTTGATCCATATCGAATTGCAATGTCTAATGACTTGGAAGAAAATTTAAATTTTTGTATCGCCAAGAATATTTTTATTGATATTGACACTAAGGAGTTAAATGATGTTTTGAGCTCTAGCGGACAGACACAAGTCGATCAAGATGATGATAGTGATGAAATGAACATAGAAAATAGCGATGGTAATGAGGATGAGTCAATTGATGAAGAAGAAGACAATTCTGATTAATTTGCACAAGACGAATTTGTAATGCCATAAACTATAATGTAATATTTATGGACGAGATTCACTTGAATGTAATATCAATGATGTTAATTTATTATTAAATGACAAGTAAATATTTTTTTTATTGTTGTGATGTGAACAGGTGTTATTGTGTTGTTCTGTGAATTTAAGTATTTGCAGGATGGATAAATAGAGAATACAGATCAAATCATATATTCCAGTGGCGATCAAAGTTGTTTTCCTTTTCCCTGGCACTGTTAATGGTGTTAATTACACACGGATATATCGATGAAATGTTTCTGTCGTTATATTCCAGTGGTGATGAGAACTGTTCCCTTCTCCCTAACATTATTCATGGTGTCAATTACAAACGGGTATACCATGAAATGTTTCTGTTAGTATATTCCAGTGGCAATGCGAACTATTCCCCTTCTCCCTATCATTATTCATGATGTCAATTACACACAGGTCTACCGACGAAAAGGTATATTCCAGTAGTGATGAGAATGTTTCCCCTTCTCTCTAGAAATATTCAGTGATCAGTAATGTTTTTTTTTTACCAACAAAATCACTGATGGAATGGGAACTCCAACGCTCTGACGATTAATGCTTCTTTTTTTTATTGGGGTACACTTTCCCTGACAGAATCACTGACGAAATAGGTATTCCAAGGCGATGATAATTAATGCTCTTTTTTACTGTTGATTTGTTACTCTTTTACCAATTTGACTTCACCGATGAAAGCATCGATGAAAAATTTAAAGATATTAATATTTAATATTTTGTCAGTATAAACCTAATATAAAAGACCATGTCCATAGTAAACATGGCTTCATCTTCTTCATTCTTCTCCTTTCTTGCTCTCTCTTATCCTCTATTAAATTCTCTTCTCTTCTCTCTCTCAACTCTCAACTGTTTATAAGCCGAAATCAAGCATTATCTTCTCTTCTCATCTAAGGTATGTTGTCTATCTTTATTTTTCTTATTTTTTGGTTATTTTAACAATCTCTTTTTATTTATTTTGTTTTTCATTTTTTTTTAATTCTCAGCTGAAACAAAGCACACCATAAAGGTAAGAATTTTTCATTCCTTTTTCTTTTTTATTTGTGTTTTGTTTTGCATAATTTTTTTTAGGTTATTATTTTTGTTCAATTTTGTGTTCTTAATAATTAATTGAAATTAATAGTTGTGTTGAATATTAGTTGTTATTGAAATATGTTTTGCATTATTTTGTGGAATTTTAGTTATTATTTTGTATTTATTTCATTTAGAATATTTTTTTTTGTAAATTTAGGATCACAAATATTTCCACTTAGAAATAATTGTGTTGAATTTTAGTTGTTATTGAAATATTGTTTACATTATTTTGTTGAATTTTAGTTATTTTGTCCAATTTTGTTGTTTAATTTCAATTAAATGTGTAGGATTAATTTTAATTATTTTTTTTTAATTTAGATTAGATTCTTGTAAATTTAGGATTAAATATATTACCACTTAGAAGATGTGAATTTTGTACAAAATTGAATTATTCTAATTTGTTGGAAGAAATTGAATAAAATCAACTGGTTTGTGGCATATATATTATGTATTTGCAGGTTTAATTTTTTTGGGAAAATCCTGTATAGGGGAGGTGCTGCTAATTTTTTAAAAAATTAAAAATAGTTTAATTTTTTTCTGTTAATTTGTGTAGATGCCTAGAAAAAAGTCTATTGTACCCTCATGAGGACATGATCACTGCTAGTTCTTCTAACAGCGATACTGACGACCATGATTCATTAGGTGCCGACCAAGAACAGGCACCTGAAGCACATCCATCGACGTATGATGTGGGGTCGTCGAGTGCAATGCCGCAATGTTGAGGGGGGTCCCGTCATAACGGGATCCATTTACCCGCAAGTAAGAGACCTAGTGGAAGGATGACCTTTCAATGTAAGTTTGAATCGCTTTCACAACAACATGCTTAATAATTTTTTTAAAAATAATCTTATTTAACGAATGCAATTTCAGATTTACAAACATTAAGGTAGCCATAACAATAACTTTGGACTATAAATTATTGATGGAAATTCTATTGTTTTAATAGAGTCAAGTTTCCAAACATCATGAATGGAAACCATATGTCGATGCATGGTTTTCAAGGTTTAAGATTAGTATTAACTTAAATATATTTTTTTATTATGTTAATATGGTTAGTTTATTGAAATTACTTAAATTTACCTTATATAATTTTTTACTGCAAGGAAAAATTTGAATGGGAGAGAGTAGATGATAATGTTGACAGGAGGGTTTTGGAGAATCACGTGGTAAGATCGAAATCAAGATAATTTCTTTTATTCCAAATATCAAAATTTTATTTTTCATTTACTAACAGATAATTTATTGGTATCATATAGATTACATGGTTTTTGGTATGAGGCCCAAAAAAAGCAAAAACAATATGCAAGAGAAAGCGAGTTTCTAGCCTAGAATGACATGGAAATTTGGAAGGATTTCAGGCCGCCATATATCTTGGAAGTTGTATGAGCAAAGTACATTCAACACGTGATGGTCGTGCTATTCATGTGACGGTCACATTATGGAACGAAGAACTGGAACCAACCTATTCACAGTTCCGTTACCACCCGTACCGGTGACTTCATTTTGTTTGTTTAGCATGCGAAGTGAATGATAAGATTTTTTATTTCTTTCTTTTTTATTTGTTATTTTTTATAACTATATTTAACTAACAACATTTTTATCTTCCAGGCTATGGTTGGACACAAGCCAAACCCGATGGAGCTCTTTCTTGAAACCCATTTGTGAAGTGATGATCGTCAAAAAAGAATGCAGCAGTTTGTGGATTGTCGAGCTCAACACTTTGTGAAATGTTGGTTTTCAACCATTAATTTTATTAAGTTATATTTTCCTGTAATTTGATGAATTTATTTTTTCTTTCCAGGATACATATAACAGCCGCTTGAAAGAGAGATACAGTGATGATCCTTTGATCCATCCAAATCTCAATCTGGATTTATGGTTGGAGGCAGGATTGTCCAGTGGACCCAATAGAAATCGGGTGTTCGGACTTTCTACCAATATGATCAAGAACTTGCAGATGACCCATAGTGTTTTGATCATTGGATGCTTGTAATTGGTCCCAAGCACTCAAACTTCAGAGTTTGAGGTGATGTTAGACCAGCGAGTATAGGATCGGATGACCCATCTCAAAGAAAAATATAAATGACTCATTACGGAATATGAAAAACTCCATCAAGTGGTAATGGAGATGAGATCACACATAAATGGTCCATGTGCTCCTCCTTATTAACTCCATAGTCTCGGCAATAACCAACCTCCTCCTCCTCCAGCTCTACCTCTATTTTAGATTTATTATATTTCAACGTATAAATGTTTAAATTTATAATAAATATTTAAGTTTTATATTATTTTAATTTTTTTTATATATTTGATTTTTCATATTTTTTAATTATTTTACTACTTCTGTTCAATATGTTTTTTTTTTAAATATTTTAAAATATTACGGACAGGGTTACCGACAAACAATGTTTGTTGGTATATTATAGAGAGTTAGAAAAGAATTACTGTAAAAACCATTCCTACTATAAACTCTCCGATGAAATTATAGATGGTATTCCATCGGTGATATGTTATATTTACTAATGGATATATCGATAGACAAATAAAAACATCAATAGAATTACATACGGTATTCCATCAATTATATGGCAAACTTCCTAAGAGAAATACCGACGGAATGAAGTAAGTAAAAAACAATTTTGACACGCTTTGTCTGTCTATAAATCCATCGGTAAATTTATTACCAACATACTTACCGACATATCAGAAATTTACCAACAAGAGTTTTTCCAATAGACTGGTTCCATCTGTGTGCCCATTAGTAAATTATGTACCGACGGACTGTGAGTTTCAATACCAACAAAAATTTACGTCGGTAAAACTGTTAAATCCAATAGTGTTTGGAATATATATATCACATGGATGGTTACATTAACCTTTAACAATGTGTTTATTTTTATTTGACATAGTTACCCTCCCATTGATCAATATAGCAAAATTTAAAAATATGTTTGATATAACATTGTGTGTGTGTGTGTGTGTGTGTGAATATACTTTTGATATTGTGTTATAATTTTAAAGTAGGGATGACAACTGCACCGGCCTCTGTTATTATAAATATGAAATATTTTATTTTTTTCATGACATGTATTTTATTTAATAAAAGTTGGTCATGACTAAAATTGTGAGGACATCTATTCGAGGTCTATCTCCAATGAAGGCGAGTACAAAGATTAGAAACACCTCCATGAAGGTGGAGAACATATATTGATAAATTGACTACTGGACTTCAACTAGATGTTGTAAAAGTAAGTTCACCAAACATGTTTATAATTTATTTTTTTTTGGAACAAAAATTAAAAAAAAATAAATCAATATACAAAAATTATATCACAAACATAACCTTAATTCTGATTTTATTTATTTCTTATATCTCCTTAAGACCTCATAAAAGATTAAAATGGCGAGTGCTTCTAGAAGAAGAAGAAAAAAGCCACAATTAGTGACTTTTTTACCAACAACAACCCTTTCATCTCCATTGCTCTACTCTTTTAATTTTTTTAATTTAGTTTCTTTGTTTTGTTTTATATTTTTGGTGCTAACAAATCATATCTAGATGTTAAATCTACTTTGTTATGTTTTATTATCCTTGGAATAAGGCTTTATTGTGGTCGATGTTTCATGTTGGTTGAAAAAGATTGATACTCTTTGATAATTTTAGATAGTTGAGAACTTCCATCAATAAATCTAATAGTATAGCCCATTCCTTCACTCATTTATTGTGCTGCTAAGCTTTATTGTGTGCATGATGTGCAAAAAAGTATCAACTTGGATTGTTCTCATTAGATAATTTCAATATGATTTTATTAACATTCATGGAGAGACCATTTACTTCATAGAAGGTAATTATTCATCATTATTGTAGAAAGGTTTTATCTCATTTTTTAATATATCAAGTTGTAATTCACTTCATAGTTTTTGATATTATTGTGTAATAAAAATTGTGACAATGCTTTTATTTATTTATATGATCAATGAAATCAATATCATTTATAAAAAAAAATTAAAATTAAGAGATAATTATGCTTGAACAAAACATGTTCTCCTATATTGTTTGGCATTTATTTCACCCACTTAATGAAAATCTGTATTCTATATTAAAATCTAAAAAAAAAATATTTCATATATTCTAGATTATCAAAAGTTATCATTCTATTAGAAGATCTATGCAATTAACATCATGCTAGAGACTCCACGTGAGCTAAATTGTTTTATTAGTGATTATCTATGAAATAAGCTAATTTCTAAAAATCTATGTTTTAGTGACCGAATGCAATTAATGACCAAGAACAAATAACCTTAATTTAAGTTGTCATTGCTCTTGGGTACAAATCATTGATAGTGTTTGATTATAGAATTACCTTTATATCTTTTCTCTTGTCAAGTAAATATGAGTAGACACCGTTTGATTTTTTTTTTTTTTATGCTTCTCAAAGTTCTTTTTAAAAAATATTTTTAAAAAAACATTAAATTAATATTATTTTAAAAAATAAAAATCATAATCAACAACGCTACCAAACAAGCTTGGTCAATTTAGAGAATGTGCAAATTAATTATTTAATATGGCACACATATATCAAAATAGTACTCACTAAAATTAAACATACAAGTAATTAGAACTTTTTTCTATTTAACATTAAGTTGTATACTTAAAACATCTTACACTTTAGTCCATGCTAAATCCTATCAATTAATACATTCAATGATGCATCTCTGTATCAATTTAAAATATTCAAAGAAATTTTTTTTTTTTTTTGAATATTGACTATAAAGTTTGAATTCAAGAAAACAGAGCAAATATCATTGACCACCAGGTAAATCCCTTGATGTTATTTAATTGACTAACTATTAATAATGATTTCAAGGTATACCAAGATAGCTTTGCATGTAAATATATTATCTCCATATATCTACACTATAAAAAATACATGCAAGCATGTAAACACATAAGCAAGTTTGTACAAAGACTCCATTGAACTATTACTTGTGTTGATTTACACTTCTTGAATAATGTTTATTTTGATTTTAAAAGTTTAATCTTAAAAGATTGGTCTTGGTCTTAATCATAGTATATTTAGGTTATATTTATTTAATAAAATGGATGAGAGCGAATATGATTGTAAGAGTTTAAATTGGATTTTTAAATATCAATTTATTTTCAAACCCTAACAATTCTATATTAAATTCAAGGATTTGTTGGATTTATTATTTAATATTTTAAAAAATATAAAATTCACTACATTCAAATGAATTCTAGCACACACACAAACTTAAATATATTTATTTTTAAATAATTGTTTTAAAAAATAAAATATCAACCCAATAATGTAATATTTTGTTTAATTAATTAGTTTTTCTCTTCATATTGATTGGTAAAAAAAAATGATTTTAGAGATTAAAAGACTACTTAGATTACTTAGAAAAGTAGCTGCAACCTTTGGGAGAAAAATATTATTTAGAATTAGTATAAATAAACCATAAACCTCAACCTAATCATACATTTATGGTTTTTTGATAGATTTAAAACATTGTACTTATTAAAATACTATTAGTATTAATTTTCACTAAATCAAATTATTGTTAGAATAAATTAAGATAAATTTATATTTTATCTATTTAATAAATGGGTATTAGATTCATAATTAGGCACATACAATAAATATATAATATTTAAGAAAACCCATTTAATTATATAAGGTCAAATCAGAAATATATTAAGATCCATTTCATTAATCATCCTACTCATATTCATTGGGTTTTAAGTTCAATATAAGTTCTGATGTCTATCTTATAACCATCACAAGTTTAAAATTCTACTTTTTAAATGACTTTATAAAAAGGATAAAAAACAGTATCCTCCAAGTTTAAAGGTCAACATTTCTAATATATGAAGTGTGGGGAATTATACCTCCTAGATTTAAGATTTAAAATATGCCTATAAACAATTATTGAATTCTTAATTGGTTTTTTTATACAAGAAATGTTTAACAATGCCTATATGTTCAAAACTATTAAAATTTTAATTTTGAATACTTGATATAAGAGGTAAATTGTCTTATTTTATGGTTTTGTATTATGATGCATTAAATTAATTTGATGAAATTACATTAAACCTCTTGTGTTTGGAGTGCGGTAACACTTTATCTCCATACTTTAAAAAACTACATTTTACATACCGAGTCAATAACAATTTTTAAATTTTAATAAAAAAACAGAAATATACATGTATATTAATAATTCATATCTCTCTTCTCTTTATTCAACAAAAATCATTCCCCCCTTTCCCTCTCAAAATCTTACTAATTAACATAACCCACCATCTTTTGTGTTGCTGTTATTTCTTAGCGAGAGAAAAGGTAGATGGTCATGCTACTATTTATATGGAATGCTGATGTTTGTGTGGTTGGGGTTTATGGATATTTGTTTTTTTGGTTTTAGACGCAAGTTAGTTTAATGGTGTAATGTTTCGATATGAGAGGGTGGTGATGATGAAGAGGCTGGCGATAGTGAGTTGTGTGGTGGTGCTAGTGTGTGGTTGTGTGAGGAAAAGATGAGATTGTTAGGAAAGAGAAGAAGAGATTAGTAAGGTTTGGTTTATAGGTGTTGTTAGGTTTATAGCATAAGAAATGGTTGTGTGGTGGCAGTTCAACGGTGATTGTTATTGTGTGATGGTGTTGGTATGGTTGAGTGAGAGGAAGGGGAGATTAACATGAGAGAGGGATGGATGTTGAAGGTTTGGTTCATGGGTGTTGCTAGGTTTATGGTATATGAGATGGTCGTGTGGTAGCGGTTAGTGCTGATGGTTTGTGAGTGGCACTAGTGTATGGTAATGCAAGGGATAAAAAAAGATATGTAGTCGAATAAGGGATGAATGGCCGAGTGATCCAAACCAAGAGGGCAAAACCCTATACCACACAGTAAAAAATTGGAATACTTAATAAGAAAACTAAAACTAGATTATAAAAACCTGACCCATTGATTAATTGAATCAAGAATCAAAGGTATATGGTTAGAACACCATAAAGATGATCTCATTGATAAGCTCTAAAAAACTTCAATGAAGAACTAAAAGCAAAAGTGCTCATATAAGTTTTTAATTCAAAATCCAATTTGTTTTTCACACCTAAAAAATAAAAAGTATTTATATGTTTGAATTAAACAAAAATAAACCCTAATTAACTATGAGATGAAAATTAAACACAAATAACTAATTAACTTAAAAGTATGTGTAAAATACAAAGCTCAAGTCTTATATAAATAAAAGTTCAATCCGTATATTCCCAAATAACCATTTGCAGGTCTTATTGGAAGGCCTTTTTGATGTCTGATTGCTATGAGATTTTAACCATATAGAAAACAAGGCATTGAGAATGTTCTAGCAAAATTCCAGTCTGACCAAATGGTCATATTGAAAGTTATGATCATTACCATAAAATTATATAGTCAAGCTCTAGTACATGATAAACAATCTCATCTCTTGCTTAGATAACATTGATGAAGGCTTAATCCTCCTTAGAACTCAACTTCATTCTTAAAATCACTTTATAAAAAGTTCTTGATGCTTGCTCAATCTAAATGTCACGAGTCAATCCATTAAATGCCTCTATGATCCTTTTGGCTCTTGCCCTTATAATTGGTTTATCAAGTACATACAATGGATTATGGGGTGTTACTTGTTAATTCTCATCATTCTCCATCTCCTTAAAAGGATTCGACTTTAAATTGTCACCCATATCAAAAGGAGAAAGATCAGAAATATTAAATGTACCACTCACATTATACTCAACTGGAAGTTCTACGCAATATCATTAATCTGTTCAAGGACTTGAGAGGACCACCTCCTTTATAATGCAACTTTGATCTTTTATTAGTTGGAAATATTTTATTCCTCGTATGTGTAACCAAACTCAATCACTAGATTCAAAGATAACACGCCTACAACCTTCATTGGCTTTAGATGCATATTGTTCATTCTTCCTTCTTATATGTTGTTGAACATTATCATGAAGTTTTATCACCATTTCAATCATATTATTTTCATCAAGACTAACTTTTTTTATCAATAGATGAAGGCAACAAATCCAAAGAGTTAATGGATGAAACCATAAATTTCAAATAGTGAATGATTAGTAGTAGAATACATACTCCTATTGTATGCAAACTCAATAAAAGGAAAACACTCCTCCTAACTTTTCAAATTCTTTTGAATGAAATTACATAACAAAGTAGGTAATGTCCTATTTTCTATTTTCATTTAACCATATGTTTGTGGATGAAAAGTTGTTGAAATTAATATTTTAGTTCTCAACTTTCCCCACAAAACATTTCAAAAATAACTAAAGAACTTAACATACTGACCTGAAAAAATACTCCTAGGAACACCATGAAGTCATAATATTTTTCTAAAAAACAAATCAACAATATTGGTTGCATCATTAATTTATGATATGGTATGAAATTTTTCATCTTAGAAAACCTATCTACAATCACAAAAATTGAATCTCTACCTAAGAAACCTAGAATAAAGTCCATGAAAATATCTACCCAAACCTCCATAGGTACAAGCAAAGCAGTATATAAATCATGTGGTAAGACCTTCTATTTGGCTTACCTACATGTGAAACATCTTTCATACACCCTTTGTACATCACATTTCATCTTAAGAAAAAAATAGTTCATAAAACATGTCTAAAGTCATTTTAACAATAAAATCACTCATCAAACCTCCGCTATGAGCTTTACGCACAAGTCGTCATCAAGAATTGAACAACATGAGTACACTTTTTCTTTGAGTTTTTCATTAAACTATATAAAAATCAATCAAAATAAATCAGGTCGTAGAGTTCAAACCACCAAATTCAAAATGACAAAGAAAAACAAGAATCGAAAAGGAATTTAGGAATAACTCAACAAACTAGAATTCAATGTGAACTTTTGATTTAGATATTGCTTCTTCTTTTTTGTCATATCATAATCTGGTAGACATATTTTTTATTTTGACAGATTACAATCTAGTAGATAAACTTTCTCATTTTTTAAACTCAATGAAATCACAAATAAAAAAAGAAGTAAGAATTGAATTCAAGAACAAGATGAATTTGCATTAATTATCTGAATAAATTCATAAGATGAATTTAAACCCTACATGGTGTGATTTTGATGCGGGGAATAATTATCTATGTTGTCATCTTGAAATGAAAAGAAAATGATAAGGATAATAAAAACAAGAACAAAACAAAAAATTAAAGATTGTGAACTTGGTTTTATAGCTAAGCTCTGATACCAAATTAATGTGAACCGAAATGGAAAAACTCTAGAACCCACAATCAAGAATTGAAATACTTACCTCAGAAAGCTAAAATCAAATTATAAAACCCCAACCTATTGATTACTTAAATAACAAACCAAAGGTATATGCTTAAAATGCCACAAAGATGATCTTCTTGATAAATTCTGAAAAAGTTCAAAAAAGAACCGAGTGTAAGAGTGCTCACATAATTGTTTAATTAAAAATCTAATATTTTTTCACATCCTAAAAATAAAAGGTATTTATATGTTTTAACTTAAATAAAAATATACTCTAATTAACTATGTGTTGAAAATTAAACCAAAATAATTAACTAACTTAAAAGTAAAATAACTTGAATATTCTTGGATAAAATAAAATACAAAGATCAATTCTTGTATAAATAAAAGCTCAATCTGTATATTCTTGAATAATAACTTCTAAGCCTTATCAGAAGGTCTTCCCGACGTCTCATTGCTACTAAATTTTAATCGTATAGAAAACAAGACCTTTAAAATCTTTAAGCAAACTTTTAGCCTGATCCAATGATCAAATTGATGGATTGGGCTAAAAGTTATGATCATTAACATAAAGTTATACAACCAAGCTCCAGTACATGTTAAGCAACCCCATCTCTTGCTTTGATCATATTGATCAAGGCTTGATCCTCCTTGAAACCCAACTTTATGTTTGACACCATCTTAGAAGGAGTTCTCAAAGCTTGCTTAACCTAAATGTCATGAATCAGTCCATTAAATATTTTTTTTATCCTTTTGGCTCTTGCACATGTAATTGATCCAATTAGCAAATATAATGAATTTTGTGGTGTTGCTTATTGATTCGAATCACTAAGAGTTTGGTTTATAGGTGTTGTTGGGTTTATGACATAGAAGATAGTTGTGTGGTAGGGGTTTAATGGTAGTCAAGGCTAGCATGGTTGTAAGGATGTTGTTGAATTTGAACAGTGATTATGTTGGTGGAAGAGAAGGCTCTAATTTGCGAGAACGAGAGTAAAATGAGAGAATTTTGGATGCTACTATTGTCACACCCCTTACCTCGTTGTTTCTCATCTTTATTTTCAAGAGCACCATTGATTAGTTGGTTAAATTATTATCCTTGCACTTTGATTTTGTAATGAAGAAAATTTTAGGGACAAATTTGTTTAGAAATCATCTAAAGCTTTTTTTCTTTTTTTCTTCTTTTTTGCTTAATTTTGATTATAAAATTATCATTGCTTACTTACCCAAATCTATTAGTGTGTTGTGTCTCGACAATTGTTCATTATGGTATTTCTCTCAAATTTTGGATTCTATATCCATGTCATTCAAATATAATTAAGATGGTTGAAATGGTTTGCTACATGTGAGAAAAAGATTAATCAAAGGGAGACCTAATATATATATATATATATATAAAAGGAGTGAGAAAGAAAATGATGTTTAAACTATAAAGGCATTATAAACATTAAATTAATTATAATGACAAATGCATAACCCATCAGATTTTTTTGTTGACATAGTTTGTGAATTTCTAACTTAATATATAAAATGAAATTAATTATATAAGCAATAGTATGTGAAATGTAATTTTTCAAAGTATAAAAAGAAGATATTGTCGCTTTTAAAATATAGGAGATTTTAGAGCATATTTGAGAATGTAGTAGATATTACTTTTCAAAGTGTTTTTTGCATGAAAATATATCAAAATAATATTTTTTTATTTTTAATATTAGCACATTAAAATGAAAAAAAAAATTAATTTAAAACCTTTAAAAAAATTTAAAATATTTGAAAAACATGATTAGAACAAAATGATGTTTTAAAGTAGTTTTCTAGAATTGAAGTCATTGCTATGCACAAAAATTTGACGCTCTGGTCCTCCTCCACTAATTTGTACATAATAATTTCCAACAATAGATCTTTAGTCAAAAGTTAATGAAATCACTGTCTGTATGTATCTTCATGACATCTCTTATTGAAAACATACGTGATGATCTTGAAAACAAGTGTGAGATACATGGGGCTGGCCTCACAGAAAAACATGGGTGGAGAGGCGACTGTGGCAAGATACTGAAAATCTTTATGGGGATCGAGGCCATCCCACAAGATCACGCGGTCCAAAACAGCACCGCCGAAAATCAAAGTAATGTTTGAAGATTGTCCACGTTCAGCAATCATATCCGTCGTACCCATACGTGCATGAAATGGAGAGGGGTCTCGCCTCTCTCGTGCTCTGTCTATCCCAATAATCTCCTTTAATCATTCTTTCTTTTGTAAACATTCGTGTGCATTACAACTAATTAATGTGAATCTGCAATAAACCTGGTACTCGGATCAGATTGCATAGGTTCGGGTCCTGAAATTTAAATTATTCTGAACTATTTCTTAATTCAAATCTATTCGTGTTTGATCTTAATTCAATTTCCATAGGTTGGGATTTATATAAAGTTTTTCTAATAACAAAAGTTCAATTATAATTATATAATCAACAACCATATGTACACTCGTGCATGAAATACACACATCTAATGAAATGACATTTATGTATATTCATATGCACGTAAAAATATTTCAATTCTATAATATACATAAGAAAAAAGAAATTATTAATTTAAAAAAACATAAATTTATTTTTAATAAGAGTTCATGGAAGAGTAGTTTAACTAATTATGCTTATTACTTTCACCACCAAAAAATTATCAAATACCGATAGAAAAAATATTATCAGTAAATTATAGTGATATTTACCAACACAACATGATATTGTTGTTTCCATATATATTCATCAATGAATTTAAAGGTGAAAATCAATGAATAAAAAAAAAATTGGACAGGTATTCCCTCGTTATTTCTGTAAAAAAATATGACGTTTCAATATTACAGACGAAATTATCGATAAAAACTAATTGTCGTCAATATTTAAGTTATAACTTGTCAGACGATCTGCCCTCTCTCCCTCCCCCATTTCTTCTTCTTTCTTTCTTTTTCTTTTTTTTTTGGCAGAAAACAACACCCTTGCCCCTCCTTATTTTATCACAATCTCACCATCACAAATCTGTCAACCCTAACACATAGTCTATCAGTATCCCCATTCTTGTTCAATTTTTTTAAAAAAGATTCTCTGCATCAAGCAAGCCATTTTTTGTTGTAACCCATTTATTATGTTAATTTTTGGAATTTTTATGTACTATATGTAGTTTGTTTGTCTGTTTACTTGTTTTATAGCTTTTTTCTATAGAAATTTGTTGTATGAATATATATTTTGTACATGTTAGGGTTTGTTTGAGATTTTAAAAATTATATTTGTTTATCATTTGATGAAATTGAGTTTGATTTTGTAACTTAAGTGTTTTATAATGAAATAAATAATGGGTTATTTGATGGGTATATTTCACATTTTATCAATTTTATTGTTAAGTTGAAAATTTAGATTAATTTGGAGAAATTTGAATTTCTTGGAGAAAATTGATAATAATTAAAGGGTATTATTAAAATAGATTGAATAATTTTAAATTCAATCAATGATAGCTAATTAACTAGGTACCGATAATTTGTTTAGTTCATATTATTAATTAATACATGTTGTCATCAATATTCTATATATGTTTCATGTAAGTAATGGGTGATCGTTTTTGGACGTCTTGAGTTTCATTCGAAGGGTTGCTCAAGATGGATTAATGTAATGGGATTGAGAGTTTTATTAATTACGCACTATCTAATCTTAAAAATATTAGTGGAGGCAGTATTAGATGTCCATATAAGAGGTGTGAAAATAAAAAGTTTATCGATCTAGATGTTGTTATGATGCATGTTTTACAAAAAGGTCCATGAAAAAATATTTGTGTTGGTTTGCAAATGAAGAACCTTGTGTTCTTTGTAAGACCATGGTAGAAAGGAAGGTTGGGTCAACTTCTTGTTCTAGCAATGTGCATGGAGTTATAGATTATAATAGTATTCATTATAGGAGTATGGTGAAGGATGTAATGAGAATGAATTTGGGTTATGCAGGTGAATATTCAATTATAGATGAAGAACTAAATGCGAATGCGATTAGGTTTTTTAAACTTCTAAAATATTCTGACAAACCATTATGGGATGGGTGCACAAATCATAGTAAATTATTGTGCATTGCAAATGTGTTCACTATAAAGTCAAATCATGAGATGAGTGAGGTCGGTTACGATAGAATCATCGAATGGGTAAGAAGCATTTTACCGTAAGGGAATAGGTTGAAAGAGAACTTTCATGCTGTTAAATCCATGATAAAACCCTTTGATTTAGGATACTAGAAAATTAATACATGTCAGAACTTCTGCAAGTTGTACTACCATAAAAATGCAAATTTTACCAAGTACAAAACTTGTGGGCATGCTAGGTATAAACCCAAAACTGGCAGGGTAAGGACTCTTATCACACAGGAAAAATAAGATACTTTCTAATCACTTCTAAACTGCAAATGTTATTCATATCTCCAAAGATTAATAAACATATAACATGACATCATTCATATGATGCGGTGAATGAAGTCATGGTGCACCCTTTCAATGGTGAAGCCTGGAAGCAGTTTAATAAGGTGTGTCCTTAGTTTTCAATGGAACCACAGAACATACGTGTTGGATTATGTACAAATGGTTCAATCCATTCAGGTTATTTATTTCACCTTATTATTTTTAGTTGGTTATACTCACAGTTTACAACTTGCCATCAAGCATATTTATGAGGTTAAAATTTATGTTTTTATCTATAGTCATATCTAATCCTAATAGTTCGAGTAGGAATATAGATGTTTGTCTTCAACCATTGATTAATGATCTGGAGTTGTGGTCATTTATGACTTTAACGTATGATGTCTCAAGAAAACAATTTTTTTAGATGAAGGTAGCTTTAATGTGGACTTTTAATGATTTTCCTATGTATGAGATAATTTTTTGTTGGAACACGCATGGAAAATTAGCATGTCCATAATGTATGGAAAATAATAAGGCTTTCACTTTAACAAATGGTGGTAAAATATCTTTTTTTGATTTCCACTAGAGGTTCTTTGTCAACCGATCACAAATATAGAAAGGACTTATTTGTAGGAGTTGAAAGGAATGTTGCACGGCTGGTATCATCAATGAAGAATTGTATGATGTGGTCTTGTAGTATAAGGGCATTATATGTGGTTTCAATCCGCCAAACAAAAGTTTTCTGGTTTTGATGTTACCCACAATTGGATAAAGTGAATTATTTTTTGAGAGCTTTCTTATTAAAAAACTAATCTTCTTCGCAAGAATCTAGATGTCATGCATATAAAAAAAAACATGTTTGAAAATATTTTTAACGTGGTAATGCATGTGAAAGGGAAGATAAAGGATAACAAGAAGGCTAGAATTCATATACCCTTGTTTTATCACTGTAAGAATATATAGGTGGTTTATGATTGGTTATGGGTCACAAAGCCTAAAGTTAGTTTTGTCTTAGACAAGAATGCACAATTACTTGTCTATCAATGACTTAAGAGTATGTGTTTTCCTGATGGATATGCTTTAAACATATCTAGATTGGTGAATTTAGAGGATGATAGATTTTATAGAAAGAAGAGTCATGATTGTCACGTGTTTATGCAAACACTCATTCCACTTTCTTACCAGGATTTATTGTCAATCGGAATATGTGATGCACTCATAGAGATCAATCACTATTTTAGAGATATATACTCTAACAAGTTACATACCCAACAATTTAAGAAGATTGAAACGAATATTGTCCAAACAATCTACAAACTTGAGATGATATTGTCTCTATCTTTCTTTGATTCAATTAAGGATCTTCCCATATATTTACTGTTTAAGAAAAATGTTTGAGGCCATGTCCAATATAGATGGATATATCCATTTGAGAGGTTAAGAATTATACATGTATCCTAATTAACTTTCTATATATTGTTTTTTTTTAATTTAAAATATTAATTTAATTTCATGCAGATACTTGTTCAATCTTAAAACAAATTTTAAAAATAAGGCACATGTTGAGGCTTCGATATGTAAAGTTTATATTCTTGAAAAGATCTAAATATTTATCTTGTACTATTTTGAGCTTCACATGAGACAAGAATCACTTGCGTTCCAATACATGATGATGATGGGGAAGTGCCTTTAAGTGAGAATTTGTCATTATTTTCCCATCCTAGATGACCTTTATCAAAAAATACAATAAGGAAAATATACTTGATAAAAATTAAATTCAGACATACATATAATTATATGTTATTTAACTATAATGAATTGAGACCTTTTATTCAATAAGTAAAATTTTAACATGTTATTTTCA